>JAEEGF010170463.1_pt1 | contig 16312 bp, 8 predicted proteins | sample 9134171 | NCBI WGS metagenome assembly JAEEGF01 (sample SAMN16246542, study PRJNA631951) | gut metagenome | biome: gut microbiome; feature: rumen; material: AP-attached | host: Bos | place: Iran: Karaj | collected 2018-10
AGGAGCATGGCCTGCTGCTGGCATTCACCGAGTGCGGCTACAAGAATTCGCCCGATGCCACTTGGTGGAGCCGCGTGTTGCTGCCCATCATGGAGAAGCACCATCCCTGCTATTTCCTGCCGTGGCGCAACTTCAAGCGTGAGCACTTCGGCGCAGCGCCTGGCATCGCCACAGCCGATGATTTCAAGCAAATGGCCAAGGAAAAGAAAATCCTCTTTGTCAAGGACATCAAGAAAGTGAAGTAATCCAACAAACAGATAAGAGATAAGAGTTATTCTATAACAAAGAAAGTCGGCAGGACAGTTTGCCGGCTTTCTTTGTTGATGGTTCAAAAGCAATACCAACCGCATCGCTAGCGAAACATCATTGAATTTGGACTTAGACAATTTACTGATGATGAAAAAAATCTCTCACACCCGGGAGGGCATGAGAGATAAAACGCAGTTATTTTTAAAGAATTAATTCCAGGTACCTGACAAGAGGTAGTCAATCAGGGCGGTAACGTCGTCGATGGTGACGCTGCCGCTCTGGTCAGCATCGGCATTGGCTACGTTGATGCTGGAATTGGAGCCCAACAGGTAGTCGATCAATGCCGTCACGTCGTCGATGCTCACGTTGCCGCTACCGTCCACGTCACCACGCATTGCAGCACTACCCAGGCGGACATTGTCGATGGCAAAGAAGTCGCCATTGGGGTTGACGCTGTTATCCTTGGTGTAACTCCAGGTCAGCGTGTGGGTGCCGGCAGGCACTTGGGTCGTATAGGTTATCCAATCGGCATTCTGTAAAGCGCCCCAAGTAAACTCCTCACTGCCATCGATGGAGAAGGCACACTTGTCCCAGTAGGTCTGGCTACCTTCACCCCACGCCTTGTAGTCAAACGACAGGGGTGTGGCCTTGTCAACAGTGACGGTCGCCGTCACTGCCGATGAACTGGAAGCAACGCCCGCATTGCCCGATTGGGCATAGATGCGGCCATCCTCTTCCATCACCTGCCAGGGATAAGTGCCATCGGTAGTGAAGTGGAGGTTACCTCCCTCGACATTCAGAGCAGCGTTGAGTGACGGCGTTAACTGCAGATCTCTGATCTCAAAATAGTCATACGAGGAGTTGACGCTGCTATCTTTGGTATAACTCCACTCCAGGGTGTGGGTGCCAGGCTCCAGGTCAATGCTGAATGAGTTCTCCCAAAGATAGTTTACTTCATTGAGATATCCATAGCAGAACTGCTGAACACCATCGATGCTGAACACGCATTTGTCATAGGGCGTATTTACACCCTCGCCCAATGCCCTGAAATCAAACGATAGCGTAGAAGTGGCTGTCACATTGACGGTTGCCTTCAATACCGAATTGCTGTTGTGAATCGACCTGTTGCCGGAGCGTAATGAAATACCCACTTCACCGACCACCGTCCAGAGATAGTCGCCATAGGAGTCTAACGTGAATTTGTCAGTATCAATGCCAGCTTTCTCGGCCAGATAGTCGCCAATGGTCTTGACCGTGGTAAACCGGCTCCAGTTCTCGGCGGCCTTATAGGCATTGACACGACCGGCGGGAACCACAAGCGTAGCATCATTATACTCATTTACACTGAACGTGTGACTCTCGACGCTGGGTGGTGTGGTAGCGCGACAGATGATGGCATTACACCAAATGGAGAGGGCATAATCGCCGATGCTGGTCACCCCACTGCCTATCGTCACCTCTTCCAATTCCATGCAGCCGTCAAACGCCCTTTCGCCAATCGTGGTCACAGAATTGGGGATGACCACACGAGGCAGTTTTTCGCACCGAGAGAAAGCGTAATCTTCGATTGTGGTCACCGAGCGCGGTATAGTAACACGTTCCAGATGATAACAGCCATAGAAACAGCTGTTGGGGATGGTGGTCACCCCGTTAGGAATCACCACACTATGCAAGTTTTCGCAGTAGCCAAAAGCAGCAGGAGCAATGGCCGTGACCGTACTGGGGATGGTCACGCCCCTCAGTTTGGTGCTTTTGTAGAATGCAGCATAGCCGATACCTGCCACGGTGTAGGTCACGCCAGCGTGTGTCACCATTGACGGGATGGATACATTGCCGCTATAAGTCTGGTAAAGCTTGTTGCGGTAAGTCACTTCCACGGTGTTGGAGCCTGTGATCTTGTAGTAGATGCCACCCTCCTGAAAATCATACTCACTCTCCACGATGTTGGTGAAGTTTTTCCAATAATTCGCCGATTGATAAGCCGACTTGTAGCCTTTGGGCACCGTCAGCGTGATGCTGGAATACTGGCTCGTCGTGAATGTTGTGCTCTCGAGAGAAGGAGGCGTAGTGGCGTCACAGTAAATCTTAGTCAAATTGGGACAGTTCTCGAAGACATCTATACTGATCCAAAAAACACTGTTTGGTATCGTCACACTGGTCAGCCCTGTGCTGTTTTTAAAGGTATATGCAATAATTTGACTCACTTCATAGGTTTTTCCGCCATAGGTCACAGTCTCGGGGATGATAACATCACCACTGTAACTGTTATAGTTGTCCCTGTCCCCGTAAACGACACCCACATCCGTGCAACCCGGGCCCCAGTCATTAGCAGCCTCATCCCAACCATAACGATAATAGATGCCATCCACGATGAAATCATAGGGGGCATCAGGATTCGCATCTATAGCCTGGATGTTGGTGAAATACCTCCATCCGTCGGCCACTTGATAGGCGCCGACAGATGACTCAGGCACATAGAGTACGCAGTCATCGGCCAATCCGTTAAAGGTCCAGCCGTCATCAGTAGGTGGGGGTGTTGTTGCCCGGCAAATCACTGTGGAAAGTTTTCCACAACTGTGAAAGCACACGCTGCCCAGAGTTGTCAGTGACGACGGCATGTCTATCGTGGTCAACGAATCGATAAAATAGAAGTTCCAATCAGCAATCCTCGTGACACCTTCAGGAATTGTGAGGGACTTCAAACCCTTGGTATAATAAAACGCGCCTTCGCCAATCGAGTCAAGCGTCGTTGGCAATTGCAGCGATGTCAGGTTATAACAAGAACGGAATGCACTCGGGCCTATCGCTGTCACCGTGTAGGTCTTTCCGCCATTGGTGACGGTGGACGGAATGGTCAGTGCGCCAGAATAGTCCATTCCATACTGATTTGTATTGGTCACCTCAACGGTGTTGGTGCTCGTGATGTTGTAATACACGTTGCCCGACTCGAAGTCGTAGGCGCTGGCGCCCAGAGCGCACATCATGGCCGACACCAGGACGGCAAAACGTAGGAGTAAATTTTTCTTTTTCATAGTCGTATCGGATTAAAAGTTAATAATTGCTGCAAATGTAGCAAAAATTCCATCAAAACGTAAGCACAAAAAGCAAATCAATATAAATAATAAAAGAATCACAATGGCATCCTAGTCAAACAACCATGAACAACAGAATAAACAATAGAGTTATCAAGCTGGGCGTTCTCAAGAGCAATGACAACAGGCATTATTTCATGCCCAATCAATGACAATAATTTGTCCGGTTTGTCCGCCTATTATATATATAACGGACAAACTGAACAAATTGAACAATCTGGATTTTGTGTCATCGCAAGTTTTGACACAACATAAATCCTGATATTTATATAACAATCAAAAATCCGAAAAATCCGATTTGTCCGTTTTGTTCGCCCGCATACGCAAAACCAACTACAAATTACGCAAATTAAACTAATTTGGCATCCGCATTGAGGCTCGCTGCGCGAGCAGTTTAGAGTTTAGGCTCGCTGCGCGAGCAGTTTAAAGTTTAGGCTCGCTGCGCGAGCAGTTTAAAGTTTAAAGTTTAGAGTTTAGAGAAGCATCCGCATTCAATTTTTACGAATTCGTTGTGTGTAGTACCCTAAAAAAAGTTGAATGGATTTCATTACGTGTATGTGCGAACAAACCGAACAAACCGACAGCTATCCAGCGTGGTGCAATATTGAAGACAAGAAAGACAAGAAACACAAATTAATTGATTATCAAATAAATATAAAAAATTGTCCTTGTTGTCTTTCTTGTCTTCTTTACTTTATCGGCCGGAATGAATCAAACGCGGATTACACGGATGCCAGGTTAGTTAAATTCGTTATAATTGAATGCGGATGCCTAATTAGTTAAATTCGCGCAATTTGTAGTTTTTAAAAGAGGGATGCGGATGCCCACCAGCGAGCAAAAAATAAGCTTGGCGGCTTGGCGTGAGGTTTACGAATTAGACAGGAGGCGGTCGATGAGGGCGGTGACGTCGCTGATGTTGATGTGGCTGTCCAGGTTCACGTCGGCCCCCTCGGGACTGAAGTTAGACGTCGTTGATGCGCCTAGCAGATGATCGATAAGTGCTGTCACATCGCTGATGTTGGTATTGCCGCTGCCGTCCACATCGCCAGGCTCCACCGTAGTGTGGGGGGCGGTGATGGCCTGTGTCTCAATCTTGCGGATGGCTCCTGAGTTGTTCACATCGGCGTTCCATGAGACAAAACGCAACCGTGCGGCACTGAGCCCGTGTGCTGCCACGGGAATGGTGAAGGCAAATTGCTGGCTGGACAGCGTGGACGTTGGCAGAGATGTAACAGAGTCGATGGGCAGCCCCTGGTCGTCATCGATGACGGTGGTCAAGGCCACACTGGGGTCGTTGGATTTCCAGGTCACCACGACGGCAAGGCTGTCAATGCCCTGGCACGTGAACTCGGGTGAGGTAAGGGTGAGCGCGTTCTGCTCGCTGGTCATGTACAGGTAAATGCCTTTTGAGATGAGTTGGCTTGTGAGGGTGCCGCCCGAGTAGGTCCAGCCCTCAAAATTATTGAAAGAGAACTGCGGTGTTTCCTGGCTCATCGCCATCAAGGAGATCAGCATGAAGGTGGAAGCAATTATGATTCTAGTCAGTTTCATCATGGGCAATCGTCTAATAGTTGAGGCAAAGATATGTTTTTTTGCTGGAAAGAGAATGACTTTTGAAAAAATACTACCCGTTGCCTTGCGGCGAAGGTAGGCTGCGTCTCGGAATTGCAAACAAAAAAGTGCTTTTTTGTTTGGCACTTCGCTCGACTTGCACTACCTTTGTCGGAAAACTAAAAATCATTAATTAACCTGCTTTTCTGCCATTGGCTATCAGCCTATAGCGAAAGCCTAACATCTTTAAGAAAAATTGGAAAACGAAATTCTGGCACTTAACGCCAACCAGGTAGTGGCCTACCTGCAGAAAGAACCCCGCGAGTTCACCAAGGCCGACATCATCCGCTTTATTGAGGAGAACAACATCCGCATGGTTAACTTTATGTATCCCGGCGGAGACGGCAAGTTGAAAACCTTGAATTTTGTCATCAGCAGCAAGGATTACCTGCGCACCATCCTCTCTTGTGGTGAGCGCGTTGACGGTTCCAGCCTGTTCAGCTTCATCGAGGCCAGCTCCAGCGACCTGTATGTGCTGCCCAGGTTCAGCACCGCCTTCCTCGATCCGTTTGCCGAGATTCCCACGCTGTGCCTGCTGTGCTCGTTCTTTGACAAGGACGGCAATCCGCTGGAGAGCTCTCCCGAACAGACGTTGAGGAAAGCCGCCAGGGCCTTCCGCGAGACCACCGGCATGGAATATGAGGCCATGGGCGAGCTTGAGTACTACGTCATCCGTCCCTCGGTTGCCTATTATCCCGCTCGTGACCAGCACGGCTATCACGAGTCGATGCCCTATGCCAAGACCAACGGCTTCCGCCAGCGCTGCATGGACTACATTGCCAAGGCTGGTGGCCAGATCAAGTACGGCCACAGCGAGGTGGGTAATTTTGAGCAGGACGGCGTGGTGTATGAGCAGAACGAGATTGAGTTCCTGCCCGTGCCCGTGCTCGATGCCGCCGACCAGCTGATGGTGGCCAAGTGGGTGATCCGCAATCTTGCCTTCCGTGAGGATTTGAACGTCACCTTTGCCCCCAAAATCACCACGGGCAAGGCCGGTTCGGGTCTGCACATCCACATGCGCATGATGAAGGATGGCCGCAACATGATGATCAACGACAAGGGCGTGTTGAGCGACGAGGCCCGCAAGGCCATCGCCGGCATGATGGAACTGGCTCCCGCCATCACCGCCTTTGGTAACAAGAATCCCATGTCTTACTTCCGTCTGGTGCCCCACCAGGAGGCTCCCACCAACGTATGCTGGGGTGACCGCAACCGCTCGGTGCTCGTGCGCGTGCCTCTGGGCTGGACTGCCGGTGCCGACATGTGCCGCGCTGCCAATCCGCTGGAGCCCGCCAGCAATTTCGACACGACCCAGAAGCAGACCGTCGAGATGCGCTCGCCGGACGGCTCAGCCGACATTTATCAGCTGCTCGCTGGCCTGTGCGTAGCTTGCCGCCACGGCTTCGAAATGGAGAATGCCCTTGAGTTGGCCAAGAAGACCTATGTAGATGTCAACATCCACGATGCCGCCAATGCCGACCGCCTCAACGAGCTCGACTGTCTGCCCGACAGCTGCGTGGCCAGTGCCGACTGCCTGGAGAAACTGCGTGCCGCATTCGAGGAGAAGGGTGTCTTCAGTGCCAACATGATTGATGGCATCATCGCACAGCTGCGCTCGTTCAACGACCGCACCTTGCGCCACGACATCGAGCACGATCCCAAGCGCACTTCCAAGCTCGTTAACGAGTACTTCCAGTGCGGCTAACCCGCCGTTTGTCACACTCAGACAACACAGACAACAAAATCAACAACAAGGGACAACCAATCAGCGTTGTCCCTTTTTTTATGCTCGCGTTGCTCGCAGTTTAGTGAGGCATCCGCACACTAGAAAAAAGGAAAACAATAAGTACAATAAATACAATATAATTCATTGATAATTAATAAATTGTGTACTTATTGTTTTCAAGTTCGTATAATAAATAATCGTTGTTTGTGTTGTTCAACGTTGTCAATGTTGTTTGAAAAAGAACGCGGATGCTTCTCTAAACACTAAACACTAAACTCTAAACTGCTCGCAACGCGAGCATAAGCAAACACACCACAGTGCCGCCTCTTGTCAAGGCGGATGTGGTGTGGTGGTATGGATAGAAGTAAGCGCTTACTTATCCTCTTGCTGGTCGTCCATCAGGCCGGCACGGAAACCGCCTGCCTGGGCAACCTGCACGCCATACTGGTAGCCTAGCTGGTAGGCCTGTTGAACGAGCTGCTGCATCTGCTGCATGATGGCTTGGTATTGCTGCTGATACTGCTGCTGGTTGGGCTGCTGTGGCTGCTGGTAGCCGGGAGGATAGTTAGGCACTTGTTGTTGCGGTTGCTGCGGGGCCTGGTCCCAGGGGTTGGGGATGTCGTTGCCACCACTTGTGGTTTGACCGCCAGCCTGGCGGGCAGCTTCTTCTAACTTTCTCTGGAGTTCATCAAGTAATCCCATAATGATATGATTTATTGGTTAAAAATTCACGACAAATATAGTGATTATTTATTAAAAAAGCTATCCTTAATAACAAACTTTAATCCTTTTTATTGAAATCGGTGTAAATCATTGGGAGAGGCATTTCTCCTCAAAGGGTAGCAGACCTTGCTCTTCGCCCTTGACGATAACGGGCATCCCGACGCGGGCATACTTCTCCTTGAGGATGATAATGTCCTTGTCGAGCAGGCGGATGCAGCCCTCGCTGGCACGGCCGGGCACGGTGTTCTCGTTGTTGGTACTGCCGTGAATGCCGATGCCGCTGTGGGGCGTTTTCAGCCTGAGGAACCAGTGCCCGTAGGCCAGGATGCTGCCACGTCCGTCACCGAAGTCGTGCACCCAACCCGAAGCGTCCTGAATCATGGTAATGGTGAAGGGCTGGCCAGCGGGTGATTCGGGCGTGCGCATGTCTCCCTTGCCCTGCTTGTCGCCCTTGTTCTTGCCCATGCACACGGGGAAGGCCTCGATAGCCAGGGTGTCGCCTCCGATGGGAGCATACACGGTGAGCGTCAAGTCCTTCTTGGAAACGACAATAAAGGCCGAGTCCTTGTTGAATGTGGTGTCGGGGTGGGTGATGATTTGCCGCCTGGCCATGTCCTGGATGGCGGTCGTGTCGGCAGGCTGTGATGACTGGGTGCCCTTGTTGCCGCCACATGAGAGCGTGGTCAAGGCAAGCAGCATCAGCAGGAATAGGGTAGAAGTATATTTCATTTTCAGGTCATTAATTGGTTGAACCATCGTTGCCGATGGGAAATCACTGCAAATATACAACAATCTGCCGAGGATAAGAAAAACACAGGGCCGGAAACGACTCCTTTTTAGTCGCTAGTCTTTAGTCACTCGTTTCTTGTTGGCATTTACTAACACCTAAAGCCTAACACCTAACACCTAGAGCCTAAAGCCTAAAGCCAACACCTAGAGCCTAAAGCCTAAAGCCTAAAGCCAACACCTAGAGCCTAAAGCCTAAAGCCTAACACCTAAAGCCTAACCAGACTATTTCTCGCTCGGGTCGACGTCCATGACGAGGCGCAAGCCGATTGGGTAGTTATCTTTGTAGTCCTCGGGTGCTGGGTCAGAACCCATACGCCAGGACACGCGGCAGTAGGTGGACTCCTGCCAATAGTAGCTGCCGCCACGAATAACGCGGTCAGTGCCTGACTCAGGTCCAACAGGATTGACGAGAGGCTCGTTGCCATAGGGGCCGAACCAGTCCTGACACCACTCAAGCACGTTGCCGCTCATGTTATACAACCCCAATTCGTTGGGGGCCTTCGTCCTGACGAGAGGGTAGCGATAGCCGGTAAACACGTTGACCTCTTCAAGGATGTCGCTGCCTGCGTACTTGTAGCCATGACTGTGGTTGCCACCACGTGCGGCAAACTCCCACTCGGCCTCGGTGGGCAAGCGGAACGTCCTGCCGGTCATCTCGTTAAGTTTAGCGATAAAGTTCTGGCAATCGTCCCAAGAAACGCAACTGGCTGCGGCATTATTGGGGGCTACATACTCCGGGATATAGTACGGTATGGGATTGTAGCCCATGACGGCTTTCCACATTCCCACTGTCACCTCGGTCTGCCCGATGGAGAACGACGAGAGCGTCACCTCGTGAGCGGGTCGCTCGTCATCGGTAGCCTCATCCTCCTGCTCGGGTGTCGCACCCATCATGAATGTGCCGCCTTCGACCTTGATCATGACAAATGACTCGTTGCCCACGGTGAATTTTTCCATAACAAACTCGCTCGGGTTGACTGTCACATTGATGATTGCCTGTTCGCCGGTGGTGAGATCTCTGACGGTGACAGTGGCCTGTCCCGCCTCAATGGCATCCACACGGAGGGTGGCGCTGTCAAGTGAAATGGTCAGGGCCTCGTTGTTGTCGCAACTCACCTGATAGAGTCCACTGGCACCCGTAATGGTTATCGTGTCGAACCAGCCATCGTTGATTTCAATTTCGTATTTTGACAGCGACAGTGGCGTGTGAGTCGGTTCGCCCATGGCAAGGCGCAGACCTTGCCTGTACAAAGCGACTGTACTATCCGATGAACCTCTATAAGTCACCGCGCAATTATAGTAGTACTCTAACCAACTGCCACCACGAGCCACGTGCGTATTGTCAGTACATGGCACTATCGGGTTAGTCAGTGGGATGCTGCTGTGCAGGTCGCTAAACCCGTCTAGACAAAGCTCTTTCACATTGCCACTCATGTCATATAACCCTAATTCGTTGGGAAGCAACTCGGCAACGGGATGAGTTGTGTGGCCGGAATTGTTCCTATGCCATGCGACCTCGTCTTTATCATCGCTGCCAGAGTACATGTAGCCTTGACTATAGTTGCCGCCACGTGCTGCAAATTCCCACTCGGCATCACTTGGCAAGCGGAATGTCCTGCCTGTCATTTCGTTAAGTTTAGCGATAAACTCCTGGCAATCGTCCCATGTCACTTGCTCGACGGGGTGGTTAAGGCTGCCGGGCTGGCTGTCGCCGTTGAAATAGCTAGGATTGCTGCCCATCACGGCCACCCACAAGGCTTGCGTCACCTCGGTCTGTCCGATGGCAAATGGAGATAGCGTTACTTGGTGCCCCATACTAAATGTGCCTCCCTCGACCTCTATCATATTGAACGATACGTCTCCCACGGTGAACGTCTCGACATGGCTGTCTTGCTCTTCAAGAATGAGGCCAAGTACGGCATTCACGTCGGCAAGGTTAATCTCGCCATCCATGTTGGCATCCCATTTCAATACACGTTTCTTGGTCCATCCGTGAAAATCCACCTCACTGGGGTACAGTTCCAACGTCCCTTTATAGATAGCCAGGAAACCTGTAACGTCATAGGTCAACACACCATTGTATCCGGCAGGCGGGGTCCAGCGTGTCACATACTCATATTCGCCCGATAAGATTTGATCAATCAGCTTGTTTATAGTTGCAATGGTGATTTCGTCATCGACATAAGGGTCTAAGACTCCTGAATCATCCAGCGGATTCTGAGGGGGCAACTCAATTTGGAAACGATTGTACAGCAGCAGCCTGTCACCCCCCTTGCCCTTAATGTAGAATTGATTGTCCTCTTCAATGATCTCCACATCACTGAAACGCAAATAGGAGTGAACGCAATCCTCAGTCATATCTTCAATGGCTGCCGGGAGGGGCTGCTCTGCCGGGCCATGCCCCACAAGCCGCCATTCGTCATTGGCTCCAAGTTGAATTGCATTCTGGTATGTCGTCCAGTATGCCCTGCCGATGATAGAATCGCCATTCTCGAACGGACCACCCACCATGTTGCCGTACATCATTCCGAACCGTCCGCACTTATCCTTGAAATACAGATAATTCTTGTATTGATCAATCACAGTGAGCGGGCAGGAGAAATCAGCAGGCTCATTCTGGGGGTAGAAATCCAACAAGTCTTCCAAGCAGCAAATGGTTTCTATTTGACCTACACGTTCATAGCGCATGGGAAGTATCCTATAGTTAAACTCATTTGAACCGCCAGAACCAACCTTGAAGGATTCCACGACACCATAGACATCATAGGGCACGCTAAGGTCATCAGGCAGCTCAGGAGGCTTAATGCCGTAAGTCCATTTGTAAATCGGGGCCTCATTGCCGTCCTCGTCAGTCAGCATACTTCCATCATCACTGATCATGGCGTTCCTGAGGACCACATAGTGTGCCCAATAATCATGGCCCACATCTCCAGGCTTGATTTCCTCGGGTATCACTTCTATGTTCTCTACAGCGGGCTTGAAGCTAATCGTAGACATCAATCGGGGCTCTCCATCATAGGTCGTCATTCTTCCTCCCCAACCGCCGGGTATCACGTCGCCCTGGGCATAAGTCTGACCGACATCATCATGGACTTGGCCATAGCAGTCTGTCAACCTGTCCTTGACAAAAAGGTAGTATCTCGCCTGCTGCAGGACGACCAATTCATGACTGGACAGATGCGACTTTCCGTCAAGTAAAGACTTCATGTCACACAATGACAAATCGCTGATGGCGTCACTATCATCGACAGTGACAATGATGCGATGGACTACAATGCTCGCCGACGGCACAAAGGTTACCGAAGTCGCGTTGCCGGTCCAGTAGCCATTGCCGCCGCTGCTTTCATACGAGCCTTCAGAAAATGCAAATGATACCGAGCCTTGCCTTTCAAAGACAATGCTGGTGATGGTACCCACGTCTGTTGATAAGCTTGACACATGATCGCTATACATGAACAGGCCATCAGTGTGTACAGTGCCATAAATCGAGAGCGTGACCCCATCATTAAACAGAGAGAGTGGTATCACAGTAAGATGGGCATAACTATCGCCCTCAAAGATAACCGTCCGCTCGGCCCTGACAGACACCATGACCGCAAACAGCATGATGAATAATACAACAACTTTTTTCATAGCAAATATATTTAAACAGTTAATGTGCAAAAATAAAACATTTATTTGGATCTGCAAAATCCCTAACCAGATATTGTGACATAATTACCTTTGTCGGGAGTTCGTTGAAAATCATGTGCTGTCAATCAATTCCTCCCCTAAGATAGAGAAGGTGCCCGTTAGGGCGGAGGAGGGGGAGTGCGCCGTAGGAGTATGATTTTTCCTTGAATTAAATTCTCGGGTAGCATCAACGCCCCCGCCGCTCACGCGGCACCCCCTCTTATCCAAGAGGGGGAATAGCTAATGCCCTGATGGAATAACGAAAAATTCGTCGAACACACGTTAACCTACTCCGAGGCCGCTGGCCTTGTGCAGACCCTTTGGCCTGCTGCCGCAACGTTATTGCTGCTTAGCGGACAGCGGGCGGGAAAAAGAAACACAGGGCTGGAAACTTGTTCCAGTCCTGCGTTTTGTCATTGGTCGGCTTCAGCTAAAGCCTAATAAGCGATTAGTCCTCAGCAACACCCCACTGCTGGCGAGCCAGACGGCGGTAGTTGTTGTAACGCCACTGGGCGTTCTCCTTGGCGGCAGCGAACAACTACGGCACCTGGTAAAATTGTTGTTCTTGCAAAATGTTGGCAACAATTGTCATTTCTTGCTGTGGAGCCTATTGTCGATGATTCCGGCGATGAAACCGCACAGCAGGCCAGAGACGTGCCCTGCTAGACTGATGCCGCGGGTGAAACTCAGGAGTATAGTTGGACCTATCATGATGGCCAATAGCAGCAGGGTGGAATTACTCGTCCTGTTCCGATTCTTGGAATTCAACATCAAACAACCGAAGGGATATCCGAGCATTCCCATGATGGCTCCTGAGGCCCCTACCGTGATGCCATCGCTATAAAGGGCACAACAGAAAGAACTCACGATTCCTGCCCCGAAGAACACCAGCGCACCACGCCAACCCTGATACAAGGGAAACAATGCGCCCCAGAATGCCAATATAAAGAATAGCACCATGAGGTTAATTAGCAGATGGGGAATATTGGCATGCATGAGCATTGACGTGACAAGGCGCCACCATTCATTTTTCACAAACAGATGGTATCCTGAAATGGCACCATAGTCCAGTACCGACGAAGATTCCGTATAGCCCATGAAAAGGGCAACGAGATAATAGATAATCGGTAGCACGAAGATGAAGACGCAAGGCCAATTTTTGGGATTGCGAACGTACTTGATAGTTTCTTGCGTCATATCAAAGCCAGCATCGGTCTTGCCCTTTCTTTTTGCCTTTCTGGTTCGCGCAAACAACAGCACAAGAGCAATGACTCCCAAGCTAGCTATGAAGAAGATGACGTACCCCTTCTTGACACGGGCATCATCAATGAGAGGCTTGCCATAGATTGGTATGATGATGGCCGGATGGTTGTCGATAGAGTAGGCGGAATCGTTACACATGATGTAGGCATTCTCAACAGCTTTCAGGATATAATCGTAGTGTTCGTTGTTGGAACTGATGCGTTGAAACGTCGTGCAGTTGGTATCGTAGCGATGATGCTGCAGTGTGTCGAGCAAATCGACGCAGAATTCATGATAATAAGTCTGAAGTTTTTCATCGCTGGCAAAGGAGTAATCATGTTCCTTGCCATTCACTCGATAAACCATGTAAACACCTTTACTCTGCTTTACTGGAGCGGCCACATAGGCCTCAAAAGTGATGTCCGCCGTTGCCCTCTGATAATGCTGTTGTACAGTTGGGAAAATATAATAGCCCAACATGCTTGTATCCACTTCGGTCAACAGACAACTGTGGATGAATTCGGCATCGCCTAGGTTTTCCTTCACGATACTGTCACATTCATGAAACGGTGAAATGCTCCGTTGCGCATAATCTCCCGCACCGAGCATGCCACTGGTTAGAGCGACAAACAAAGCAAAATGCGCGACACGTTGTGGGAAATCATCTTGAACAATATTGATGTATCTACTCAACAATAACTCGGTAGCAATTATCCAGATGATACCAAGGGCTACTCTCAACTCGAATTGAAAAGTGTTTAGTTTCAAAGCCCAGTACAGCAGCCCGAAAAGGGCTACCGACAACATGGAAACTATCGAAATTGTGCCGATACTCTTACACACCTGCGGCCAGTCATGCTTCTTTTTCGCCATCATTTACCTCTTTAGCCAAAGGGCAAAAAAACGGTCATAAACTTGATAGAAACCTTGGCAATCAAGAACCAATTCCTTTTCAACAAGCGCCAGGATTGCGGACCTGACGGTACTGGTTGCTCCCAATTGATACTTACTTATAAATGATGAACCTAATGCCTGTTGTACTGTACCCTCCTTTGCTATCGCCTTGAGCAGTCTGGCTTGAACTGGGGTAATCAGCCTCATAAAGGTTTGGAATGTAGCCTCGTTCTCATCGATTATTTCATTTAATACCTTGTTGACAAGTGATTTTGTGATTTGTTTTTGGCCACTCTCATATAAGCGGTTCAGCACCATTTGAATATACCAGGTGTGACCTGCAAGCAGTTGATACAAATCATTAAAAACATCGGTAGGCATCTGTTGATGATGTGCCTCTAATTTTTCGCTGGTAAACTGATAATAAGAGGGCTCCTGTATCTCATCGAGGTTGAGGATTTGTGTGCTCTGATAGAACGGACGGTTGGCCGAAGCGAACATATTTTCCAGTACATGCCGTTGGCTACCTGAGAATATGAAATGTACAGACGTTAGATGTTGGACATGTGATCGCAACAGCGCTTCCACGTTCTTCTCGCCATAATCAACTATCGTCTGAAATTCATCCATGGCTATAACACAAAGTTGACCAGACTGTTCCATGTAAGAGAATATTTCAGCAAGTGAATGCTCGGCCATCTCTGGCTTGACATCAACCATGAAAGTTGGAACTCCTGTCAACGAATCAAAACTCAGCAATGGGCGAAGAGATTTGAAAAACGTCGTTACCTGTTTGATGATCTTTGCCTCGGTGGTATCAAGTGATCCCAAGACTACACTAGCCAATTGTTTGACAAGCGATGCTAAGCTATCAGTTTTATACAGGTCCACATAATAGCATTTAGCTTGTTTCTGAGCTTCCATTTGATGGAAAATATGGCGAATAAGCCCAGTTTTTCCCATGCGTCTTGGGCTTATTAAGGTTACATTACGCCCATTTTGCAATGCGGAAATCAGTTTTTGGGTCTCTTGCTCCCTGTCACAGAAGTAGTCTGGCGATACATATCCAGTTAGCAGAAAGGGATTTATCGGTTGTGTTCTCTTTTTTGCCATAGTTCTATCAAATTTAAGTTATTGCGAAAATTTCGTTGCGAAGATTTCGTTGCGAACTTTTCGCAATGCAAAAGTACGGTATTTTTTCTTATCGGCAAATCTTTTGAGAAAAAACTATTGATTTTATGGCTATTTGGGTGCTGAAATGAAGAATCAGGGCCGGAACATCGTGTTCCAGCCCTGATTGTGGTTTAGTGGTTGTTAGCGGCGATTAAGCCTCGGGATCAACACCCCACTGCTGGCGAGCCAGACGGCGGTAGTTGTTGTAACGCCACTGGGCGTTCTCCTTAGCGGCAGCGAACAACTCGGCAGCCTCGTCGGGATACTGCTTGAGTACCGATGCGTAGCGCACCTCGCCCTTGAGGAAGTTCTCGAACTCGTCCCAATTGGGCTCCTTGCTGTCGAGCGAGAAGGGATTCTTGCCCTCGGCCTCGAGTTGCGGGTTGTAACGCCACAGGTGCCAGTAGCCGCATGCTACAGCTGCCTGCTCCTCGGCCTGTGCCTTACCCATACCGGCCTTGATGCCGTGGTTGATACAGGGAGCGTAGGCGATGATGATTGAGGGACCGTCATAGGCCTCGGCCTCGCGGATAGCCTTGAGGCACTGGGCATTGTCGGCACCCATAGCGATCTGGGCTGCGTAAACATAACCGTAGGTGCTGGCGATCAGACCCAGGTCTTTCTTGCGGACGCGCTTGCCGGCTGCAGCAAACTTGGCGATAGCGCCGATGGGGGTAGCCTTAGAGGCCTGACCACCGGTGTTGGAGTAAACCTCGGTGTCGAGAACGAGGATGTTGACGTTCTTGCCGCTGGCAATCACGTGGTCCAGACCGCCAAAGCCGATGTCGTAGCTGGCGCCGTCACCACCGATGATCCACTGCGAACGCTTAACCAGGTACTGACCCAGCTCGCGAACCTTGACGTCGGCAGGATTGTCGCTGTGCTCGATGGCCTCGAGGATCTTGTCGCTCAACTCACGGGTCTTCTCGCCGTCGTTGAAGTTGTCGAGCCACTCCTGATAGAGGGCCTTGACGTCGGCAGCAACGGTAGCGTCGTCGATAGCCTCCTTAACGAAGCCATAAACGCGGCAGCGCATCTTCTCCTCGGCGATGGTCATACCCAGACCGAACTCGCAGAAGTCCTCAAACAGTGAGTTGGCCCAAGCGGGACCGTGACCCTTCTCGTTGACGGTGTAGGGAGT
>JAEEGF012277624.1_pt1 | contig 16311 bp, 16 predicted proteins | sample 9134171 | NCBI WGS metagenome assembly JAEEGF01 (sample SAMN16246542, study PRJNA631951) | gut metagenome | biome: gut microbiome; feature: rumen; material: AP-attached | host: Bos | place: Iran: Karaj | collected 2018-10
CTACATCCCAAAGTGGTGGAGAGGGGAAGATTCGAACTGACGAACTCGTAGAGAGATGATTTACAGTCAGCCGCGTTTAGCCACTTCGCTACCTCTCCACAGGCTATTAACTACGCTCACCCAACTTGTGAACGCTTAAAAATAATAACATAAAAAAACGGTTTATGCAATACCGTTCAGAAAAAGAAAAAAAGATGAAACAGATAAAAAAGAGGTCATGATGACCTCTTATCCGATGTACTCGATCTCTGATATCTGTTTGATGCGTCTGCTGTGTCTTTCATCGCCTGAGAACTTCGTCGTCAGGAATGCATCGACGATATCGTTGGCCAGCTCAGTGGATACGATGCGCGCACCGAAACAGATGATGTTTGCGTTGTTGTGTTCTCTTGTGAGACGCGCGGATGTCGCTTCTGAGCAGCAGCAGGCTCTGATGCCTTTGTGTTTATTGCAGGCGATAGAGATGCCTACGCCTGTGCCGCAGATCGCGATGCCCAGGTCGATCTCTTCGTTCTGGATGGCTTTTGCCAGTTTTGAGCCAGCTATCGGATAGTCATAGGAGTCCGTCGAATCGGTACCGAAATTGACGACTTCATAACCTTTTTCCTTCAGATGACTGAGGACGCTGTTTTTTAGATCGACAGCGGAATGATCATTGGAAATTCCTACTTTCATGTATTAACTCCTGTCTAATAACACATCAATAATATCACAAATTTGATGCTATAATGAGGTGTATGGGTTTTGAAGTAGAAACATTGAAGTTTGAAGGTCCTTTGGATCTGATGCTGCATCTGATCCGCGAACAGCAGCTGGATATCTTTGATCTGGATATGGAGGTGCTGACAGACCAGTACATCGATTATCTGCATCAGATGGAAGAACTGGAACTCGAGGTGGAGAGTGAATATCTGGTCGAACTGACGACTCTGATCGAATATAAATCAAAAAAACTTCTGCCTAAAAAGCCTGATGAGAAGGATGACGATCTGGAAGATCCCAAGGATAAACTGGTCAGAAGGCTGCTTGAATATCAGAAATTCAAGGAAGTCTCCAGAACCCTCTATGATTCTTTCGTGGAAAGACAGGATCAGCTGTCCAAGCCGGTCTCTTTTGAAGAGGTCGTCAAGCTTTCCAATGAGAACGATCAGAAGATCGAAGGCGATCCTTATGATCTGCTGAAGGCGATGAACAAGGTCCTGCGTCGTTTGCAGCTGTCAAGACCTCTGGATATCAGATTCACACAAAAGGAACTTTCTCCGGAGGACAGGATCCTGCAGATCAAGGCGAGACTTAAGGATCTTCCTGAGACTTTCAGCTTTGAGACGCTTATCGAGGATTGCGACAATATCCATGAGTACGTCATCACTTTCATCGCCATCCTGGATATGGCGAAGGACCATTATCTGGTCTTTACAGTGGATGATCAGGAGAACATCTGGTTCAGTAGGGGTAGCAATAATGAATGAAGTAAACGTAGAAGAAATGACAGCTGAAGAAGAAAAAGATGCAGCTGAAGAAAAAGAGATATATGAAGAAGTTCCTGTTGAGAAGGACAATTTTTCCCATGGTGAAAATGTGAAACAGCCGGACAATATGGAGGCCATCGTCGAAGGTCTTCTGTATATCGTCGGGGAAGACGGTGCCAGAGTGGAACAGCTGGCGGCAGCGATCGATAAATCGTTGGAGGATACCAGGATCATCCTGGAGAACATCCAGGAGAAGTATGCCAGCGAGCTCTTCGGTATCGAACTGGTCGCTTATGGTTCCGTCTACAAGTTCATCTCCAAAAAGGATGTCTATCCGTATGCCCAGGAACTTTTCGGCGCTTCCAAACAGACCACCCTGTCGCAGGCGGCTCTGGAGACCCTGGCGATCATCGCCTACAAGCAGCCGATCACCCGCGTCGAGATCGAAGAACTCAGAGGTGTAGGTGCCGAAGTGATGCTGAGGAAGCTGATGGCCCGCAATCTGATCAGAGAAGCGGGACGTTCCGAAGCGGTGGGCAGGCCGATCCTCTATGAGGTGACAGAGGAATTTATGGATTCCTTCAAGCTATACACGCTCAATGAGCTTCCTGATCTTCCTGAATACAATAAGGAGGAAGGAGAGAGCGACGATCTGTTCGAATAAGAGCTCACAGGAGCTCTTTTTGTATGGCTTCGATCTGGTCTTCGCTGTAGATCCTGAATCCTTCTTCCAGACAGATCCTGGTGAAGATACCGTTTCCGCTGATGAGTTTCCCGCTGAATGTTCCGTCATAGATCCGTCCGTTTCCGCAGCTGGGTGACTTCTGTTTCAGGATGAGGAAGTCACAGTCTCTGACCTTTTCCAGGCAGAGTCTTGCGCCGGCGGAGAGTTTTTCACTGACTTCTTCACCGCCCGATGTGTAGACCTTGCCTTCCCGGATCTCGAGAGCTTCATGCGGAATGGGGAAAAGGGCTCTGAATTCCGGACAGACCGCGACAAGCTCGTGTCCTTTCAGCAGCTTGAGGATCTCGTCATTTCGTTTGTCTGTACCGTCGTAGCGGACCTTGTATCCGAGAAGACAGGCGGAGATACCAATTTTCATGATTTCAGTATATCGTATGGTATCATATTTGGTGGAGGTAAAGAAAATGTCTGAATGCACACATGACTGCAGTACCTGCTCTGAGAACTGCGCTTCCAGAGCACCGGAACCTGTCGTTCCGACTGCAGATACAAAAATAAAAAAGATCGTCGGCGTCTTATCCGGAAAAGGCGGGGTAGGCAAGTCCATGGTCTCTGCGCTTCTGGCGGTCCAGCTGGCGGAGCAGGGCTACAGTGTCGGCATCATGGATGCCGATATCACCGGTCCGTCCATCCCGAAGATGTTCGGTCTGAATCAGCAGCTTTACGGCGATGAGGAAGGTATCTTTCCGGCTGTTTCGACTCTTGGCATCAAGGTCGTTTCGATCAACATGATGCTGGAGAACGAGGATGATGCGGTCTTATGGAGAGGTCCTATCCTGGGCGGTCTGATCAAGCAGTTCTATACGGAAGTCCACTGGGGCGAACTCGATTATCTTCTGATCGATATGCCTCCCGGAACATCCGATATCGCGATCTCAGTCATCCAGCAGATCCCGGTCGATGAATTCATCATGGTCACCACTCCTTCCAAACTGGTCTCCATGGTCGTCGGCAAGGCGATCAATATGGCAAAGACGGTCAACAAGCCGATCGTGGGTCTGGTCGAAAACATGGCCTATGTGAAGTGCGATGCGTGTGGCCATGAGATCAATATCTACAGGAACGATGAGACGGCTGCGACCGCTGAAAAGTACGGTCTGGAGGTCGTCGGCAAACTGCCGATCGATCCGGAACTGGCCAATGATGCCGATGAAGGAAACATCGAATCTTTCAAAGGCGACTATCTCAAAGCGCTATCTGAAAAACTGAAGTAAGGCGATGCCTTACTTTTTTTGTATTATCATTAGATATAGATGGCTATGATAAACAGGATCGATAAACTGTCTGCGGAAGAACTGGAAAGAGTGCGTCAGATCGTATCTGAAGCTTTTGTCAGCAATGAACTGTTCCACAATTGGGGCACTCCGAAGGAAAGGCGGGAAGATGTACTGAAGTACATGCGCATCTATGTCGATTTTGTGTATGAAGCGAAAGAGCTCTATGGAAATGAAGATCTGACCGCTTTCATCGGGCTTGAAGATTCGGCGGATGCCAGGATTTGGCCGCGTCTGAAGATGATCTTCAGACTGTTCCGCCAGCTGGGATATTCCAGGATCAGAAGCTTTATGGCTTATGCGAAACAGATCGAAGGATCCAACAGGGAATATGCTTCTGAAAGGCATCTCGATGTCCTGATGGTCTGTGTCAGAAAGGACAGACAAGGCCAAGGCCTGGCCAAAGAACTGGTGAGATTTGCTGAGGATATGGCGGATGAAAAAGGGATAGCACTGCTGTTTGATACGGATATGAAGGATTATGCGGATCTTTATGAGCATCTGGGCTGTACACTCTACAACACGGTCACAGCAGATAATGGCGTGACCAGATACAGTCTGGTCTATGAGGGTAGAAACGAGGGTATGGAGAAAGAGATATGATTTGGGAAATATTGAAGATCAAAGAAACGAATGACAAGAAGCAGATCCGTGATGCCTATCGGGAACAGCTTTCCTATACCAATCCGGAGGATAAGCCGGAAGAGTTCAAGAGGCTGCGTGAAGCTTACGAGGCGGCTCTTGCGTATGCCGACGAACATCGCGATGAGACCTTTAAGACACCGATCGAACAGTGGTGCGATGAGCTCCGCGATCTGTATGCGGATTTTCAGAGACGTCAGGATGTGAAGAAGTGGCAGAAACTCCTCAATGAGAAGATCTGTCTGTCTATCGATAGCAGGATGGAATGTGAAGAGAGACTGCTTCAATTCCTGATGGAAGACTACTTCCTTCCTCATGATATCTGGATCTATCTTGATTCTCAGTTCTCCTGGCAGGAGAGGCAGGAAGAACTATACGAGTCGTATCCGCGTGATTTCATCGATTATGTGATCCTGAACGGGATCCGTTTTGACGATACACTTCCTTTCGGCCTGTTTGAACCGGGAAGGGATGGCGATCTGTGCCGAAGATACCTGGATCTGTTCTATAAGTCAGGAAATCAGAACGATCCTGATGAGGCGATGTCGGCGGCTGAAGAGATGATGGGGCTTTCCGAGCAGCATCCTTACGGAACGGGCAGATATCTGATGATGAAGATCGCAAATGGCGATCCTGAGGCAAAAGGAAAGCTGGAAGCTTTGCATCAGAAATATCCGGAAGATATGCATATCGCCCTTTTATTCGTTCAGAGCCTGTATGAAGGCGGGGAATACGATCGCTGTCTGGAAAAGATCGATGAGCTGAAAAAGCTCGATGAAACAAGTATCCGGCTTCGCTGGTATGAGGCTCTCTGTCTGGGCGACCAGAAGAGATTTTCAGAGGCGGTAAAGATCCTCAATGTATTGCTGGGAGATACGGCGGGCGATGTGCAGTCACAGTACGAAGTGGATCTCAAACGCAGAGAATACAATGAGTCGATCATTGAAGAACTCAGTTCAAAGATGGAAGAGGGCGGCGATGACAAGACAGCCATGGAACTTGCCTGGTCATATCTGGAGAATGACTATCTGGATAAGGCGAAGGAGGTCTCCGAGACGATATCTCAGGATTATGAAGACCGTTTTTCTTATTTCAATCTGATGAGTTCGATCGCTCTGTCCAAGGAAGAAAACGGGAAGGCGGTTTCCTACCTTGAAAAGCTCATCCAGGCGGCAGAAGATCTGCCTGAAGACGATAAAGAGAATATCAAAAGGCGCAAGAGGATACCTGAATTCCTGATGAAACTTGCGTACTGTCTCAATGCAGAGGGAGATCTTCAGAAGGCGGAAGAAGTCTATGACAGGGCCCTTGATCTGGCGGAAAACAAATCGGAAGTCCTCCTCCATCTGAGCCGTGTGAGTTTCAACAGGCACGATTATGACAAGACGATCGAATACTGCAAGAGGATCGTTAAAGAATATCCGGGTCTTTATCAGGGCTATCTGACCATGGCAATGGCCTGGTTCTATAAGCGCAATGACCGTGAGGCATACAACGCAGTGGAGCGTTCACTGGACCTCTATCGCAGCGATCTTTATGCCTATGCTTTGAAGGCGCGCATACTGATACGAAACGATGCGGCTGATGAGGCGAGAAACATCATAGAATTTCTGGAGCAGAACGGTCTAGAAGATGATGCGACAGTCCTCTTTGTCAAAGGTGTTCTGAAAGAGGATGCCGAAAAGGATGCGGAAGAGGCGGAAAAACTCTATGAGAGATCGCTGGAGAAACTGGAAGGGCACGAAAAGAATCAGGAATATGGCGCTGAACTGCTGTATCGTCTGATGGATCTCAAAGGCGCACATCTCAATGCCAATAAAAAAGAAGACAGGGATCTGCTGCTGGATCTGGCTGAAAGAGGCCTGAAATGCAACAGTGAACACTATGGTCTGCGGGACTACAAGGCCTGGCTGCTGGTGAGAGCCAGGGACTATGATGGGGCTATGGCGATCTACAAGGAACTGGAGAAGAACCCTTATCATTCGCCTTCTGTCGAATCGCAGATCGGCTATATCTACTATCAGGAACTGGAGAAGAATGCCGACAAGGCTCTGGAATATTATAAAAAGTCTTTGGAAAACAACGGAAGCATCTCCGGCCATTTCTATGCAGGCATGTGCTGCATGTACATGATGCGTCTCGACGAGGCAAAGGAGCACTTTGAGGCTCTGGATAAGGCCGAGGAGAATTCTGTCGATGCGCCATATCGCCTGAGTTTTGTCTGTGCGATGGAAAATGATCTGGACAAAGCTTTGCGGAAGATCGATGAAGTCATCGAGATCGTCAAAGACAGGGAAGGCGACCAGTCTTCATACTATACACGAAAAGTGAACATCTTGAGAAGGATGGGTCGTTTTGATGAGGCCATCGACACGATGAAGCAGGCGATGGAGAAATATGGCTATAAAGGTGAACGAACGATCTTCCAGATCCTCGCTCAGAGCAGACGTCTGGATGAGGCTGAAAGATATCTGAAAGACTGGGCGGCAAAAGACAGGAAAAACAGCGATCTGCAGGACTGCTGCATCCTTCTGCAGATGTACCGGGGCGATTTCAAAAAGGCCCGCAAAGAGAGGAAGAGGATCCCTTCTGTCCTTGAAAAAGGCAGGGCTTTGGAAGTGGATCAGATCCTGTATGAATGCTTTGAGGATTATGACAAACAGCTGTCTGCGATCATCAAGTGGCTGGAATACCGCAAAGAGAACGGCGCCTTTGATCTTTCCCGTATCCAGGGAACCCTGTCTCTTTGTTATTTCCGTCTCGGCGATATGAAAAATGCGAAGAAATATGCTTTGGCCGCATTGGAAGAGATCGATGAACATCTGAACAGTTTTGACCCGGACAAGCTCCTTTTCATGGCGAGAAAGATCCGTATCCTGGCGATACTGGGAAAAAAGGAAGAGATGGAAGAGCTGATCAGGGAGTGCCAGAAGACGCCTCACTGTCAGTTCTGCCCGGAGCGTCATTGCAAGGATGTCGATTTCTTTACGATGGGGGCTTGCGAGATCCTGGGTGATTATCAGAAAGCCTATGAGATCGCCTACGCAGCCGCAGACAGGTATCCGGATGAAGAGGATTTCATCATTGCGAAGCACACGCTTCAGAAGGCGGTCTAGGACATGCTGATAGGGATAGACCTGGGGACAACAAATTCGCTGGCGGCCTGTTTTTCAGATGGAAAAGTCTGCCTCATCCCCAATGCGCTGGGAAAGATGCTGACGCCTTCTGTCGTCGCAGTCGATGAGAAGGGACAGGTCCTGATCGGAGAGACGGCGAAAGAATACGGTTATCTGCATCCTGAAGCCAGGGCCAGACTTTTCAAGCGCAGCATGGGAACAGACAAGACCTATGAGTTATCAGGCATGACTTTCCGCAGCGAAGAACTGTCCTCTTTGATCCTGCGCAGTCTGAAAGAAGACGCGGAAGCCTATCTGCATCAGACAGTCGATGAGGCCATCATTTCCGTTCCGGCTTATTTCAATGATCATCAGCGCAAAGCGACCAAGGAGGCGGGGGAACTGGCGGGTCTCAAGGTGACGAGGATCATCAATGAACCGACCGCTTCAGCGATCGCTTACGGCGTTGGAGAAAAGGGAAACAGCGAGTGCTGCATGGTCCTGGATCTGGGAGGCGGCACTTTCGATGTGACAGTACTTGAATACTATCGCGACATCATGGAGGTCTATGCCATTGCCGGAGACAACTCGCTGGGTGGAGAAGATTTCACGATGCGGCTGACGGAGATGTTCATGGATCGCTGCGGTCTGAAGCACTTGAGCGATCTGAAAACGCTCAGCGATATCTACAAAGCCGCCGAAGCTGCAAAATGCAACTTCGAAAAACAAAGCGAGGTCCTGATCCGAGTGAAGATCGACGGTGAATTTCATGAGGAGAACTTCACCATAAATGAATTCGAAGAGGCTTGTCTGCCTCTGCTGGAAAAACTGCGCAAGCCGATCGAAAAGAGCCTGAAAGATGCCAAGATCAGCCTGAACGATCTGGATCGCATCATCCTGGCGGGCGGGGCGACGAGACTGCCGATCGTGAGGAACTACATCAAACGGATGACCGGTATCTATCCTGAATTCTCTGTCGATCCGGATACTTCGATCGCACAGGGCGCCGCGCTGGTCTGCGCGATGAAAGAGAGAAGGGAAGAGATCGAGGAAGTCATCCTGACGGATGTCTGCCCCTTTACCCTGGGAACGGAGGTCCTTTCCTTTGAAGGGGCATTCCTGGATGAACTGCGTTATCTGCCGATCATCGAACGCAACACGATCATCCCGGTCTCCAGAACGCAGACCGTCGTCACTTCCGAGGATGATCAGAAGATGGTGACTGTCAAGATCCTGCAGGGAGAAAGCCGCATCCCTTCAGCAAATCTGCTGATCGGTTCCGTCAGTGTCGATGTGCCACCTGCTCCGAAAGGTCAGGAGGCGATCGATATCACCTATACCTATGATGTGAATTCGCTGCTTGAGGTGAAGGTGAAAGTCCTTTCGACCGGCTTGGAGAAGACTGTGATCATTCAGGATGAAGACAAGAGGATCTCCGAAGAGGAGGCGCAGAAGCGTCTGGAGAAACTCGCCTATCTCAAACGCAATCCCCGTGAAGATGAGGAAAACCTCTACACGCTGATGAAGGCGAGACGCGTCATCGAAGAGAGGGATGCGGATGATACGGCTGAACTGGAAGAGGCCCTTGGCTCATTTGAAAGAGCTCTGGACGAAGGAACGAGACTTGAAGCAGATAAAAGGCGCAAGGAGGTCCTTTCTCTCATCGAAGAGATCGAAGCGATGAACATGCCTTCCTTCCTTTCTTAAAGACTGAATAAAACAAAAGAAAAAACACTGTCAGGCGACAGTGTTTTCGTTTTCAATGGCAGGGGAGGTAGGGGTTGAACCCACACCAACGGTTTTGGAGACCGGTATACTACCGCTATACTACTCCCCTATGCGCATTCTTTATTTTATCTTAAAGCTATTTTTTTCGCAAGGTATATAATATAGGTATGGAGAAGTTTATCCTCAGCAAGGTTAAACCGGAATTCTACCAATCTATCGCAGATTTCCGAAAAGAGATTTTTGATGGTGACAGGGAATTCGACGGCTGCCAGCAGCTGGATCGCTACGATGATATCGAGAAGTGGGATCTCAACTGCAAACTGTTTGAAGATCCTGCGACCGTTCCGCCGGGTTATTCCCTGGGTTTTCAGTATCTTTACCTTGACGGCAAAGATGTGGTGGGCATGATCAATCTGAGACCCCTGGCTGAAGAACACGTCTTTTTAAAGCGTTTTGGCGGACACATCGGGTACAGCGTGAGGCCTTCCAGGCGCAACCATGGGATCGGTACCATGATGCTGAGAGATATGCTTCAGCTCTGCCGGGACCAGTTTGGTCTCAAGAGGGTCCTGATCACCTGCCTGGAGGGGAACGAGGCTTCCAAGAAGGTGATCATGAACAATGGCGGTGTCTATGAGAATGAGATCTTGTATCCGCCGGAAGACAAGTATATAGAGAGGTATTGGATCAGATTATGAAGATAGGTGAGTTCTCCGACTCTTTTCTGCCGATCATCGATGGCGTGGGCAGAGTCGTCTACAATTACTGTGATACGATAGCCCGCAAGGGTCATGAGTGCACGGCTGTCGTGCCTCTGGATAAATTCGGATACCGCGGAAGATTTCCGTTTGAGATCATCGATTACTATTCCCATTCCATCCCGATCATGTCGAAATATGATGCGGGTCTTCCTTTTGTCGATGTGCATTATAATGCCAGACTGAAGATGACGGATTTCGACATCGTCCATGTCCATACGCCGTTCATTGCCGGAACGGAAGGGATCAAATATGCCAGAGAGCACAAGATCCCTCTGGTGGGAACTTTCCACTCCAAGTATTACGATGATTTTCTGCAGATCACCGGGTCAAGGTATATCGCAGGACTGGGAACGGATATCATCGTGAAGTTTTATGAACAGTGCGATGAAGTCTGGGCCGTTTCTGAAAGTTCAGCGAAGACACTGAACGAATATGGCTACAAGGGAAAGGTCGAGGTCATGCCCAACGGAATGATGATCAAGGAGCTGGATCCTTCGTGGAGACAGCTGGCCAAGGATCATTTCGGCATCGATGATGATCCTTGTCTTCTGTTCGTTGGCCAGATGAACTGGAAGAAGAACATTCAGAAGATCCTGGAAGCGGCTTCGCTTCTGAAGAAGGAGGGGATCAGCTTCAACCTGATCCTTGCCGGAAAGGGTCCTCATGAAGAAGAGATCAAGGCGAAGATCAGAGAACTGGGGATCGAAGAAGACAGCTATATCGTCGGTCATGTTTTGAGAGAGGATCTGCTGATGGGGCTGTACATGCTGGCGGATCTCTTTGTCTTCCCGTCCATCTATGACAACGGGCCGATGGTGGTCCGCGAGGCGGCGAATGCCGGCACGCCTTCGATCGTCGTTGGCGGTTCCAGTGCCGCAGAGGGGATCGATGACGGTGTGAACGGCTTCTATTGCGAGGATGACGCTCAAAGCATCTGCGATGTCATCAGGAAGGCTTTTGAAGACAGAGAGAAGACGGCCATGATCGGTGCCCAGGCCAAGGATACGATACCGGTCTCCTGGGATGACCTGATCGATTCGGTCATCGATCGTTACCAGTATCTCATCGATAAGCGCAAGGGACTCCTATAGGAGTCCTTTTTGATATGTTATAATTGTGATAAGAGAAGCGATTCTACAATAGGAGGAAAATAATAAATGGCAACACCACATAATTCGGCGGCTTTAGGCGATATCGCCAAGACAGTCCTGATGCCCGGAGATCCTTTGAGGGCGAAATTCATTGCGGATACTTTCTTAGAGGATCCGGTACAGTTCAACACCGTCAGAAACATGCTTGGTTATACAGGCACCTACAAGGGCAAGAGGGTATCGGTCATGGGTTCCGGTATGGGTATCCCTTCGATCAGTTTGTACGCATATGAGCTCTACCGTTTCTATGGCGTAGAAAACATCATCAGGATCGGTTCCACCGGTACTTACAAAGAGGATATCGATGTCTTCGAGACGATCCTGGCGACTGCATCTTATTCTGACTCTTCATATGCGAAGTGCATGTGCGGCGATGAGGATGTCTTCCAGTATCCGGATGAGGATCTCAACAGGAGACTGAAGAAGGCGGCTGAGAAGCTGGACATCAAGGTCAGGGAAGGAAGGATCTGGTCAAGCGATGTCTTCTACTATGATGAGGTCATGCTGCCAAAGGCTTTGCAGACAGCGATCGACAACGAACTGCTTTGCGCTGAGATGGAATCTTTCGGACTCTTTGCAACAGCGAAGAACCTGGGCAAGAAGGCAGCCTGCATCCTGACAGTCTCCGACAACATCATCACGCATGTTGAGACGACAGCGGAAGAGAGACAGGAAAAGCTCCTTGACATGATCAGGATCGCTCTGGAAGCAGTCGAGGAAGAATGATGAGAGTGCTCAATTTCGGTTCCCTGAACTATGATCATGTCTATGAGATGGATCATTTCACGGAGCCAAAAGAGACGCAGTCCTCCCTTTCCTATATACGCAATTACGGTGGCAAAGGTCTCAACCAGTCGATCGCACTGGCCAAGGCCGGACTTGATGTCTGCCATGCCGGAAAGGTCGGAAGTGATGGCCAGGATTTCATCGATTATCTCAATAGTTACAACGTCGATACGAAGTATCTCTGTAAAGATGACAGTGAGGCGACAGGCCATGCGATCATTGAGATCTGCAAGGGACAGAACCGCATCATCCTGCATGGCGGTGCGAATCAGTCGATCGATGACAGCCTGATCGACGATGTCCTGAAAGATTTTGGAAGCGAGGATGTCCTTCTGATACAGAATGAGATCTCTGATCTGGGATATCTGATCGACAGGGCCCATGAATTGGGCATGACGATCGTTTTCAATACGGCGCCGATGAACGAAAAAGTCTTCACCTATCCTCTGGATAAGATCGACATCTTTGTCGTCAACGAGATCGAAGGTGCCGGTCTGGCAGGAATTCGAAGCGATGATATCGATACCATCATCAGCGCTTTGAAAGAAAGATATCCGGATCGCAAGATCGTACTGACGGTGGGAGAAAAGGGTTCCTACTACATTGAAAACGATCTGCTCATCCATCAGGATATCTATGAAGTCGAAGCGGTGGATACGACAGCCGCAGGAGATACCTTCACCGGTTTCTTCCTGGCATCCTATCTGAAGGATGGGGATGTGAAGAAGGCTCTTGATCTGGCCGCCAGGGCTTCCAGCATCACTGTGCAGGGAAAGGGTGCTGCCATGTCGATCCCTGATATCTCACAGTTATGAAATATGTCGATATGCACTGCGATACCATTACCGGGCTCTATCGCAGCAATGCTTCACTGAGAAAGAATGAGATGCATATCGACCTTGAAAAGATGGAGAAGGGCGAATGTCTCTTGCAGAATTTTGCCGTCTTCACTTTCCTTCCGAAACAGGATTCTTCTTTCACCTGGGCTGCGATCGACTATTATTACAAGCAGCTGGAGGAGAATCAGGATAAGATCAGACCGGTCTTTTCCTATGAAGATATCCTGAGAAATGAAAAAGAAGGATATATGAATGCCATGTTGACACTGGAAGAAGGCAGTGTGATCGACAATGACCTCGATAATCTGAACAGATTCTATGATAGGGGCGTACGCATGATCACTCTGACCTGGAACTTCGTCAACGGCATCGGTTCTCCGAATTTTACACCGCAGGAAGGTCTGGACCGCGAACAGATGTTACGCGCCGTGAATACGAAAGACGGTCTGACGGACTTTGGCATCGAATATGTCAGAAGGATGAATGATCTGGGCATGATCGTCGATGTCTCACACCTTTCCGATGCGGGCTTCTATGATGTGCTCAGGTACAGCAAAAAGCCTTTTGTGGCGTCGCATTCCAATGCCAGGAGCGTTTGTTCCGTGGCCCGGAATCTGACGGATGACATGATCGAAAAACTGGCTAAAGCCGGCGGAGTGACGGGACTCAATTACTGTTCCTCTTTCATTCATGAGAAGGATGAGGACTACACCTCGATCGAGGGCATGGTCGAACACATCCGTCATATCGCCAAAGTCGGCGGCATCGACTGCATAGGCCTGGGTTCTGATTTTGACGGCATCGGCAGCAAGCTGGAGATCGTCGACTGTTCCGGGATGCAGAAACTCTATGAGGCTTTGAAGCCGTATTTCACGCAAGAGGAGATCGAAAAGATCTTCTACGGGAACGTGCTCAGGGTCTATAAAGAGGTGATAGGTTAAAAGAAAGCTTGTCGGATGACAAGCTTTCTTAGTATTTACAGGTCCTGTTCAAGCCTGTACATCGCTTCCAGGGCGGTGAGGATCTCTCTTCTTTCTCCCTGAGCGGTCCTTTCTGCGCCGTTCTGATAGGAACCGATGGAGTCTTCGGTGTTTTCTCCCCAGAGGACGACGTTGTTCAGGATGGAGGCGGTGTGAATGTTTCTGAGCCTGCCGACGACATAGAGGGCGGCTGTTTCAAAATCGGATGCCAGGACTCCTTTCTTCGACCATTTCTGTGAATCGGCGGCGTCTTCGTCGTAGTAGAAGGATTCGTGTGAAAGGACGATGCCCGTATGATGTTCATAACCGTTCTCTCTGGCGACATCTGCGCAGTGGCTGATCAGCCTGTGATCGGGAACAGCCGGATAGATCGGATCGATATAGGTCTTTGAGGTGCCTTCATCGCGGACTGCACCTTCACAGATCACCAGGTCTCCCAGACCGATACCTTCCTGCATGGCACCGGCAGAGCCGATGCGCATCATGGTATGCACGCCGATGTTCTTCAGTTCTTCGATGGCGATGGCGACAGAGGAACCTCCCATGCCTGTCGAGATGCCGATGACTTTCATGCCTTTGTAGGTGCCTATGATGGAGCGGTATTCCCTGTTGAAGGTCAGTTCTCTGACATCATCCAGAATCGATGCGATCACATCGACTCTTTTCGGATCACCGGGCATCAGAGCGCATGGTGCACTTGTGCTTTCATCCAGCTGAATGTGAGGCTGCTTCATTCGTTCACCTCTTTCAGATGTTCATCCAGAGCGGCATAAAGCCTGTCCAGGATCTCTTTCTTGTCTTCCTCTTTCAGGAAACAGTGCTTGATGGAGTTGATGTTCATCAGGATGAGGTCTTCATATTCAAAGCCCATCTCGTTGAGACAGTGATCATACTCGTCGTCGAGTGTGATGCGGGACATGGTCATATTGTCGGTGTTGATCGTGATCGGAACACCTAAAGCGTAGAGATTGTAAGCCGGGTGCAGTTCATAGGAACTTCTTGTCTGACAATGAACGTTGGAAGTCGGGCAGATCTCCAAGGCGATCTGATGATCGGCGGCATAACGGCTCAGATATGGATTCTCATAGATGTGGTGGCCATGTCCGATCCTGACAGCACCCATTTCAATGGCATCCCTGACAGTCGTCCAGTCCTGAGAATCTCCGGCGTGGCAGATCACAGGGGTACCGTAACTTCTGGCTTTTTCAAATAATGGGGCAAATTTAGAAAGCGGGACGAAACCTTCCGCACCGGCCAGATCCATGCAGACGACGCCCTGATCCAGATATCTGTGGGTGATCTCAGCTGTTTCCATGTTGGCATCCCAGTTGATGTCTTCTGTGCCGACACACATCATGCAGCAGATGATGCCGATCTTGATCGAAGGATTCTCTTCCAGACCCTGTCTTCTTCCTTCCAGGACGGCTTCGATCGCCTGAGCCTGGCTCAGCTTCCCATTGGTATGCAGCTGCGGTGCGAAGCGGATCTCAGCGTAGGCAAGTCCCTGTTTTGCGAGATCTTCGATGAGTTCTCTGGTGATCCTGATCAGAGACGCTTCATCCTGCATCACCTGAAGAGGAGCGTCGAACATCTTGAGGTATTCGTTGACACTGCCGGAACGTGAACACTTCTCCATCCAGGCTTCATAGCCTGCCAGATCGTCTGCAGGCATCGCAACGCCTTGTTTCTGGGCGAGTTCCAGGATCGTGGATGTACGGAAAGAGCCATCGAGATGCAAATGGAGATCGACTTTTGGAAATGCGTATTTCATATGATATTGACCATCCTTACAGTTCCATTATAGCTGATAGGAGCTGTGTTAGAATAAGAGTAGTTATTGCAGAGAGGATCATTTATGAGCCAGATAAAGAAAACACCTGTCATTCTGGATGGCGATCCCGGTCACGATGATGCGATAGGCTGGGTCTTGGCTTCCACGATACCGGAGTTTGACATCAGAGCGATCACGACGGTCGCCGGCAATCAGACTCTGGAGAAAGTGACTTACAACGCGAGACGTATCGCCGCTTTGCTGCACCTGGATATCGAGGTCGCGAAAGGAAGGAACAGACCGATCTGTTCGGATCTGATCATCGCACCGAATTTCCATGGTGAGACCGGACTTGACGGCCCTGAACTGCCTGAACCCGATCATGAGCTTTCAAAGCTTTCAGCGATCGAAATGATGGAAAAAGTCTTGAGGGAATCCGAAGAGAAGGTGACGATCATCACGACCGGCGCGCAGACCAATGTGGCAGCCCTGCTGCTGGCGCATCCGGAACTCAAGGAAAAGATCGGCATGATCTCGACGATGGGCGGCGGACTCAGGAACGGAAACTGGACAGCGGGAGCTGAATTCAACATCCTGGTCGATCCGGAAGCCGCTTATACAGTCTATCATTCCGGCGTGCCTTTGCAGATGTGCGGACTGGATGTGACCGAACAGGCCATCGTCTATCCGGAGGACTGGGAGCGCATCAGAGCCTTGAACAATCCGGTCGCCAAAGTCGTTGCCGGGTGGTTCGATTTCTTCTTCATCCATATGAAATCACTTGGCTGGAAGGGCTGCTGCACGCATGATCCTTGTGCGGTCATGTCTCTCGTACATCCGGAGATCTTTGATATCCGGGATTATTATGTCGATATCGAACTCAGCGGACGCTATTGCCGCGGAGCAACAGTCGCAGATTACAGAGGCAGACTGGGCAAAGAAGCAAATTGCCGCTGTGTCGTAGGCCTTGACAGAGAAAAGTTCGTCGACCAGCTGGTGGAAGCCTGTTCGAAGTATGAAGGATGGGAGGCCTGATATGAGTAAGATTC
>JAEEGF010020231.1_pt1 | contig 16309 bp, 8 predicted proteins | sample 9134171 | NCBI WGS metagenome assembly JAEEGF01 (sample SAMN16246542, study PRJNA631951) | gut metagenome | biome: gut microbiome; feature: rumen; material: AP-attached | host: Bos | place: Iran: Karaj | collected 2018-10
GCTGCTGGACCGCGGCGTCAGGCTCAGCACCGAGTGCGGACGCGTGCGGCGCCACGACGGCTATGTGGTGCAGAACTTCCGCCTGTCCACCGTGAATGGGCACACCGTCTGCGGCACCGTCTACTCGCCCGCGCCGCTGTCGTGGAAGAAAGGCAGCATGAAACCCGAGCACACCAGCGGCAAATATCCGCTCATAGTGTGTCCCAACGGCCATTTCAACGGCGGACGCTACAACGCCGACCTGCAGAAGCGCTACGCCACACTGGCCCGCATGGGCGCTGTGTGCGTCAGCTACGACCTGTGGGGATGGGGCGAGAGCGAGGACGAGGTGGGCGCTGAGGCCCACCACACCAGTGAGGCCCACGTGATGCAAGCGCTGAACGGCCTGCGTATTCTCGACCTGCTGGCCGCCCACAAAGACATAGACCCGCAGCGCATCGGCGTGAACGGCGGCTCGGGCGGCGGCACACAGACGGTGCTGCTCTCGCTTATCGACGACCGCTTTACGGCCTCCTGCCCCGTGGTGAGCATGTCGTCGTGGTTCGACGGAGGCTGTCCCTGCGAGAGCGGCATGCCCATCCAGCTGAGCGGCGGCGGCACCTGCAACGCCGAACTGGCGGCGATGTTCGCTCCCAAGCCCATGATGGTGGTGAGCGACGGCGGCGACTGGACCAGCACAACGCCGCAGCTGGAGTTCCCCTATCTGCAGCGCATCTACGGATTCTACGGCCAGAGCGAGAAGGTGAGGAACGTGCATCTGCCCAGTGAGCGCCACGACTTCGGACCCAACAAACGGCAGGCTGTCTACGACTTCTTTGTCGACGTGTTCCGCCTGGACCGCAGCAAGCTGAACGAGGAAAAAGTAACCATCGAGGACGAAAACACCCTGCGTTTCGCCCCCAAACCATAGACACGACCCATGAAGAAACCAACCCCCTTCGCTGACCTCTTCACCGAGCGCCCCACATGGTGGCAGACCGTGCTCGTCGTCCTGATATTCCTGTCGGCCCTGTTTGCGCAGCGTGCCGGTGCAACTGGCGCCCATCGGCTCTGGTATGACCGTCCTGCACGCACATGGACGCAGGCCCTGCCCATCGGCAACGGCACGCTGGGCGGCATGGTGTTTGGAACGCCCGCCGTGGAACGCATACAGCTGAACGAGGAAACCATCTGGGCCGGACAGCCCAACAGCGTGTGTCATCCCGCTGCGCGCGAGAACCTGCCCAAGGTGAGGCAGCTGATTTTCGAAGGCAAATACAAGGAAGCTGAGCGGCTGGCCAACGAAAAGGTGATGCCGGTGGGCGACAACCAGAACATGGGCATGCCCTATCAGCCCTTCGGCGACGTCTATCTGGCCATGCCAGGACACGCGGCCTACACCGGATATGAGCGTCTGCTCGACCTCGACAATGCGCGATCGGTGGTGCGCTACAGCGTGGGCGGCGTGCAGTATGAGCGCGAGACCATCGCACCGCTGGGCAGTAAGGTCATCATTGTACACCTGACGGCCTCGCAACCCGGGCGCATCACCTTCACGGCCTCGTTTTCCACGCCCCACAACGATGTGCTCATCGGCGGCGAAGGACTGGAGGCCACGCTGCTCGGTGTGTCAGCCAAGCACGAGAACCTGAAGGGAAAGGTGCGCTTCGAAGGCCGCATGGCCGCACAGACAGTGGGCGGCAGCGTGGCGCAGAACGACGGACAGCTGGCCGTGACGGGCGCCGACGAGGCCACGCTCTACATAGCCATCGGTACCAATGTGAAGGCCTACGACGACATCAGTGGCAACGAGCAGGAGCAGAGTCGGCAGCGGCTTCACGAGGCCATGGCACTGGGCTACGGACAGCTGAAGGCACGCCATGAGCAGATCTATCACAGCTACTACGACCGCGTGGCGCTCGACCTGGGCGAAGACCTCTTTCCACAGGTGCCTACCGACCAGCGCGTAGACCGTTTCCGCACGAACAACGACAGCCATCTTGTAGCCACCTATTTCCAGTTTGGGCGCTATCTGCTCATCTGCTCGTCGCAGCCCGACAACCTCAATCCCGCCAATCTGCAGGGCATCTGGAACGAGAAGATGCTGCCCTCGTGGGATTCGAAATACACCACCAACATCAACCTCGAGATGAACTACTGGCCGTCGGAGGTGACCAACCTGACGGAGATGAATGAACCCCTTTTCCGGCTCATCCGGGAAATCAGCAAGACAGGGCGCGAGACGGCAGCCCGTATGTATGGCGCCGACGGATGGGTGCTCCATCACAACACCGACCAGTGGCGCGTGACGGGGCCCATCGACCACGCATCGAGCGGACTGTGGAGCACGGGGTCGGGCTGGATATGCCGCCATCTGTGGGAACACTATCTCTACACTGGCGACGAGGCCTTCCTGCGCCGCGCCTATCCCGTCATGCTGGAGGCAGCGCGCTTCTACACACAGACCCTTACCGAGCTGCCCGCTACGTATGCCAGCCATCTGGCCGCGACCAATGGCAAACCCTATCTCGTGGTGTGTCCCGGCGAATCGCCCGAACATGGCGGCAAGGGCAGACCGTCGCCGCTCGACGCCGGTGTCACCATGGACAACCAGATTCTCTTCGAACTCTACAACGAAGTGCTCACGGCGGCACGCATCCTTGACGACCACGACCCGCTGCTCACCACGATTGCCGAGCAGCTGCGCCGTCTGCCCCCCATGCAGATAGGAAGTTGGGGACAGTTGCAGGAGTGGCTCGACGACGTAGATGACCCGCAGGACAACCACAGACACTTTTCCCACCTCTTCGGATTGTATCCGTCGAGCCAGATTTCTCCCTATCGCACGCCCGAACTGTTCTGTGCCGCCCGCACCTCGCTGACAGCCCGCGGCGACGTCTCCACCGGATGGTCGATGGGCTGGAAGGTGTGTGCGTGGGCCCGTTTTCTCGACGGCGACCATGCCTACAAGCTCATTCAGGACCAGCTGACGCTCACGGCCGACACCTTCCTCATCTTCGGCACGCAAAAACAGCGTGGAGGCACCTATCCCAATCTGTTTGATGCCCATCCGCCATTCCAGATAGACGGCAACTTCGGCTGTACGGCAGGCATCGCCGAGATGCTGTTGCAGAGTCACGACGGTTTCGTGTTCCTGCTGCCGGCCTTGCCATCGGCGTGGCCCAATGGCACCGTGAAGGGGCTGAAGGCACGCGGTGGTTTCGAGTTTGACCTGGAGTGGAAGGGAGGACGACTCGTCCATGCGGTGGTGCGGTCGCAGCAAGGTGGCGTTTGCCGGCTGCGCTCGCTCGTGCCGCTCAAGGGCAAGGGCCTGAAGAAAGCGCGTGGCAATCAGTCCAATCCTTTCTTCATCGTGCCCGAGACACCCGCTCCCTTGCGTAGTGCTTCGCAGAAGGCCGAGACCCCCCGTCTGCCCAAAACCTATCTCTACGACTTAGAGACAGAGCCCGGAAAGGCGTACTCCCTGATGTAGGGAGTGCCACCCGCTTATCTTCACCTATTATGATTACTCGGGCAAACTTATACAGCTCTGCCAACTTAGGAACCTGATTGCTTTATACAAGTCATAGGTGTAAAACGTTAAAAGTAACAAGTTTGTTAGTAATAAACTTGTTAGTAATGTATGTTTGGCAGCAAGAAACACCTGATGGAGAACATCTTTAATGACAAGAGCAAACCGTTCTATAAGTTTGGAGACATGATGTTCCTGAAATAAGCAGGGCAATCATTTCTGGAACAGTCCACGAAAAAGGGGCGCCACCCAAGCGGATGGCGCCCCAAGAGTCGTTGCGGCAAGCTGCCTTATTCGGCGAACGGGTCGAAGGTGCCCGGTGCGTTGCCGTTGTTATAGTCTTCCCAGCCAATGGTCTGTGCGAGGCCCTTGTTGGAGTTCTGCGCACCAGTGGAGAAGCCGAGGAAGTAGTACTTCGGACGGAAGTTGATGTAGAGGTCGTTGTGCTGTGAGTCGCGGCCGTCGCCCTTGCGCTCTTTCACCACGAGGTTGGTCTTATACCACTCCTTGAGCGATTCCAGCTGCGGTGCGAGCTCCTGACGGAGGTCCACACCAGCGGGGCGTTCTGTTCCGGCCTTCACCAGCGGGTCGCTGTCCCACTGTGTGCCACCTACGCCGTACTGGTCGGCAACGCGGAACTCGATGTTCTCACGACGCTGTCCGTTGAAAGGCTTGAAACCGAGCCAGGTGCAGGTGTTGCCGCCCCATCCGGTCAGCTTCCACGATGCGGGAGCGCCGCTCACGGTCTGTGCACCTCCGTCGAAAAGCATCCAGCGACGCATGTCGTCGAAGCGCTTGCCTTCGTAGGCAAACTCAATCTGGCGCTCATAGAGGATGGCGCTCATACACGTAGCCTGGTCGCCGGCAAGGTTGGCCTGCAGACCGTAGTTGTTGGCCGACGTGTAGCCAGCGCGCTCGCGAATCTGCTGAAGGTAGCGTACGGCCTCGTCCATGTGACCTGCACCGCAGGCCACTTCGGCCAGGTTGAGCAGCACCTCGGCGTAGCGAAGCTCGATGAGCGGGGCGGCCGAGAAGAACGGACCTGCACCCTTGCTGCCCAGAGGCTCATAGACATAGAGCGAAGAGGGGTTGACATCGAGGTCGTCGCTCTTCTTGCGCACGTAGACGCCGCTCTTGCTGGTCAGCAGGTTGTCGGCAGCATAGGAGTTGCCGCTTTCGGGGTTGCCTTGGTCATTCAGGTCAGTGTACCACACATAGTTCCAAAGCACGTAGTCCTTACCACTGTTGTACGACGGGTTATGGCTGTCTCTCTTGGTGGGGTCGCCATTGTAGGCCCAGCGGAAACCTGGGAAGGTGAAGGTGCGATAGAAGCGCGGGTCGCGGTTCATGAAGGGATATTCGGCCTCGTAGCTGTAGTCAGAGGTCTCCAGCTTGGTGTAGGTTCCCAAGCCAGCGGGAATCTTTCCGTCGGCCATGGGGAACATCTGGATGAGCATCAGACCGGCAGACTTGCCACCGCCACCTGTATTGGCCGGACGGATGTCGCGCTCCCAGCGGTTGTTCTTCTGGTTGTCCAGACCGTCGTCGCTGGCCACATTGTTGTGGAGAGTCACGAAGACGGCCTCGGGGTTCTTGCCGCTGGTGAGGAACTGGCGAGCGAAGTCGCTGCCGTTGATGTTGTTGCCGGCCTTGTAGAGTCCGTAGCCGCAGGCATTGATGGTCGACAGGTCTGCCGCCATCTGCGTGTAGGCTTCGTTCCAGCGAGCGGGATCGTTGGCGCGGTTGAACAGCGGGCTGGCCCACATGAGGAGCACGCGTCCCTTCAGTGCGAGTGCCGTGCCGCTGGTGACGCGGCCATAGTCGCTGCCGCTCCATCCGCCGTTGGTGGTGTGGGCGCGCAGCATCTCGGCCGAGCGGTTCAGGTCTTCAAGGATGAAGTCGATGCAGGCCTTGGCCGACGAGCGCGGTGTGAACGACTCGGCAACGGGCTCGAGCACCTCGGTCAGGATGGGCACACCGCCATACCACTTCACCAGGTTGTAGTAGCACCAGGCGCGGAAGAAGTAGCACTGTCCGAGGAAGATGTTCTTCTGTTCTTCATCGATGGTGCTGCCAGAGATGCCCTTGATGGCGTCGTTGATGTTGCGGATGCGTCCGTAGACAGCCTCCTGAATGTTGTTGTTGGAGGCCAGGAAGAAGTCGGGAACGCTGTTGTTGGTGCTGCCCGACGAGAGTTCAATCTCGGGATTCACGAAATCGCTGAAGCCAGAATACTCCTCGGTGCTCTTGCCGGCTATGTCGGCATTGCCCATCGAAGGATACTTCCAGCTGATGTCGCTGGGAACCGGCAGGCACCAGCTGTACACGTCGTTGACGCGCAGGTTGCAACCGCTGAGGAAGTTATAGGCGTCGGCGCTCACGTTGTCGTAGTTCTTCTTCTCCCAGAGGAAGTCGTCGCTACAGGAGGCGAGGCCAAAGGTGGTCAGCAGTCCCAATGCTATGAATTTTATCTTGCTATTCATAAGTTCTGTTGTCTTTATTGTTACACGTATGTATGGTATTTAGAAGCTCAGGTTGACGCCGACCGTCCACTTGCGCAGATTCGGGTAGGAACCGAACGCACCTGCCATGGGGTTGGTGAAGTGATCGGGATATGGGTTGTAGAAGTTGATGAGGTTCTGGCCGGTGATGTTGATGCGGATGCCCTTGATACCGGTGTTCTTCAGCCAGCTGTTGGGCAGTGCGTAGGCCACGGTGAGGCGGCTCAGGCGCACGCTGGCGTTGCTGATGCGCCAGAAGCTCGATGCAATGGCGTTCACGTTCTGGTAGGCCAGGTTGGGATAGTAGGCATTGCGGTTCTCGCTCATCACGAGGTTGCCCTGTCCGTCGTAGATGTCCTGATAGACGTACATGTTGTCGGGATTCCAGAACGACGGCAGGTTGTAGAACTGAAGGTTCGAGTTGGAGGCGACGCCAATGGCCTGTGCCGGCACGGTGGTGTAGCCGCCCCACGAGGCACCCAGCTGAGCCGTGATGGAAAGGCCCTTCCAGTCGGCGCCCATATTCACGGTGAAGCCGTAGATGTTTCCTCGTTTACCCAGCTGAACCTGGTCGTTGTCGCGGTCTACGATGCCATCGGGGCCGGCGTAAGAGCCGTCGGGCTGCTGCGAACCGCGTACATCTTTATATATAAGCATACCGGGACGAACCTTGTCCTTGGTCATGCCCAGATAGCTGGTGATGTTGTATTTCTGGAAGTATTCCTCAATATCCTGGAACGAGCGGAACATGCCGATGCACTGCAGTCCCCAGAGTCCGAGGTCGGTGCGGCTGCCGGGCGTGAGCTGGCGATACAGATACTCGCTGGGCCAGTCCATCTTCAGCACCTTGTTGTCGCTCATGCCGGTGTTGATGCCGATGCGATACTTCAGGTCCTTTCCAATCTTGTCGCGCCAGGTGAGCGAGAGCTCCCATCCCCAGTTGTCCATTTCACCGAGGTTGGTCGATGCCGACTGCGAGCCGACGGTGCCGGGAACGTCTTCCTTCAGGTTCAGAAGCATCTCGCGGTTGCGCTCATAGTAGTAGTCGAAGCCGACGGTGAGGCGGTTGCGAAGCACCTGGAGGTCGAAACCGGCGTTGAACTTATACGACTTGTCCCAGTGGACCATCATGTTCACGGCCGAGTTGTTCTTGTTGATGGTGATGCGGCTGCCCGAGTCGTTGCCGAGGCCTTCGCCAAACACGGTTCCCTTGTTGGCGTCGGTGGCATACACCTGCATCCACTGCCAGGGGGCGAGGTTGTCGCGGCCCGTCAGACCATAGCTGGCGCGAATCTTCAGGAAGTCAATCCACTTCAGGCTGTTCACGTTCTGGAACCACGGCTCTTCGCTCACCACCCAACCTGCGGAGAAGGCGGGGAAGGTGCCCCATCCATATTTCTTGGAGAACTTTGTTGAGGCGTCGGAACGCAGGAGGAACTCCAGCAGATAGCGGTTGGCGTAGGCGTAGTTGATACGTCCGATGTACGACATCGTGCCGCTCTCCGAACGACGGAACTGCGCGTCTTCCTCGCTGCCGTCCTTCACCGAGTTGTCCTGACCGGTGGTAAACTCCAGGGGCTTCGTCTTGCTGGCGTAGGTGAGCTCGCTCTCGGCCTCCGAACGCTCGATGGAGAACAGGCCGCTCACGTGGTGCAGGCCGAAGTCGCGAGAGTACTGGGCGGTGAAGTTCATCTGGTAGTTGTCCGTGCGGATCATCTGGCGGCTCAGGATGTCGCCGTTGTTGAGCGTCAGCGCGTTGAAGTTGTTGTAGTTCAGATAGTCGAAGTTCGGGTCGTCGCCGGCGGTAGGTGTGTACATGTGTTCTCCACTGCCGTAGCGGCGCGTCATCTGATAGAGCGTGTAGCTGGAGCCATACTGGTTGTTCTTGTCCGTGTTGATGCTCTTCGAATAGCTGAAGCTCAGGCGCAGGCCTTTCAGGATCTTGCTCCATCCGAAGTCGTAGTTCAGACCGGCGTTGATGCTGGTGTTCGACGTCATGGTACGCGTGTAGTCGCCGTTGTCCTGCAGCACGCGGAACGAGTAGTTCTGGTTCTGTACGGCGGCAGAGTTGCTCGGTCCGAAGGTGGGAATGTAGTGGCCGTCCACTTCCTCGGGGATGTAGCGCGGACGGGTGAGCATCAGGTTGTAGTCCTTCTCATCGCTGGTGCCACCCACTTTCAGCATGGGCTTGTTCTTCTTGCCGTAGTCGCCGCTCACGGTCAGGTTGGCCGAGAGCCACTGGCTTATCTTCACGTCGATGCCAGCGCGGTAGTTCCAGCGGTTGTAGTCCAGCTTGCCGAGGTTACCGTCCTGGTCGAAGTAGGAGATGCCGCCGAAGTAGCTGACGTTGTCAGACGCTCCGCTCACGTTCACCGAGTGGCGCATTGTGGCACCGGTCTCCCAGTATTTGTCCAGCAGGTCGTAGTCGAGGCCCTTCATGGCGGCCAGTTCGTCGGCCTGGAAGAGCGCCGTGGTGCGGTTGAGCGAGGTGTTGGTGGGGTCGGCAGCGGTCACGGCGTTGTACAGACGGCCGTAGTCGTAGGCGCTCAGCATCTTCGGACGGGCCACCTCGTCGGTGAAACCAAACTGTCCGCTGTAGGAAATCGACGGCTTGCCCATCTTACCTTTCTTCGTGGTGACAAGGATGACACCGTTGGCGGCGCGTGCACCATACACGGCGGCCGAGGCGTCTTTCAGCACCGAGATGCTCTCCACTTCCGACGGGTCGAGGTTGTTGAAGGCCTCTGCACCGAGGTTCTGGTAGGTGTTGCCCACCTTTACGTCGTTGGGATAGATGTATCCGTCGATGACGAACAGGGGCTGCTGGGCCGTTGAGCCCACGTCGCCCAGCGAGTTGGTGTCGCGGATGCTCAGACGGGCATTCTCACCTGGGCGGGAGTCGCCTCCACTGACACCCAGACCGTTTACCAGTCCGCTCAGCGTCGAGGCAAGGCCGCCGGCCGCCAGATCCTGTATCTCGTCCACAGGTACGGTGGCAACCGAGCCCGTCAGGTGGGCCTTCTTCTGTGTACCATAACCTACAACCACAACCTCTTCGAGCTGTGAGTTGTCTTCTTCCAGTTGTATGCGGCCACCAGTGGTCACCATGTCTTTGTAGCCGATGTATGATACGACAACCTTTCCGTTCTTGGGAACTTCCAGCTTGTAGTTTCCGTCAAAGTCGGTCACGGTGGCGGCCTTCGTGCCATCAACCTTCACCGTAGCGCCAATCACGGGCTCACCGTTCTCGTCGACAACGGTTCCCGTCTGCACCTTGTTCTGTGCCAGTGAGGGCAATGCCATGAGCAGTCCCAGACACAGGCTTATGATGTATTTCTTCATATATCTTTGTTATTTGTTATTGATTCTTTGGGCAAAGCCCGCATTCTCTTTCGTGCGGTGCCTGCGTTATGGCAGCCAGCGCGGGTCGCCGGTGCGGCGGGCCACCTGTACGGGGCCGCTGATGTGGAAGTCGCCGGCGGCGGGGTTGGCAAACTGCGGGTCTTGTTCTATCTGCGTGCCACTGTTGTCGTAGCCCGAGGGATTGTCGAACGTGCCGTCGGGATGCATGTAGGTGTTGTTCTCGAAGACGGCGGTAGCCTGGTTCTGCTTACCGGCAAGGAAGCGGCGGGCCACACCCGACGACGAGCAGTCCACGAAGATGCAGTTCTTCATGTTCCAGTAGGAGGTCTTCTTACCGGCCGTGCCGTTGTAGTTGCCCCACTGTCCAGAGGGACATACATGGTAGAACGTGCAGTTCAGATACGATATCGTGTTGTCGGCCCATCCAAGAGAGGTGTCGTCCTTCACCTGGTCATTGCCGAAGCCGCCATACTGCACGAAGTACTTGGCCTCGCCTTCGCCAGTGCCGTAGAACGTAGAGTTGCTCACCGTCAGGTTGCGGAAGAAGCCGGCGCCCTTGTTGGTCCAGAAGTAGCCGCCGCTCTTCACCTTCGAGTCGGCTGTTGTGGCCAGTTCAACCACGCAGTTGTCTACCAGCACGTTGTCGGCAAACCAGCACGACACCTGGTTGTCCCAAAGGAAGTAGGAGGTGACGCCCTTGATGTTGCAGCTCATGATGGAGATGTTGTCCTTCACGCGGTAGAAGTTGTAGTCGGCGCCCCAGGCGTTCACCACGATGGCCGGAACGGCGGGCGTGCGGCTCAGTGAGATGAAGGCCTGCGTGGAGGCGCTGCAGTCCACGTTCAGGTATTTCAGGATGAGACCACCCGACGTGCTCAGCTCCGAGTCGGTGTCGGTGAAGGTCAGTGTGGGCCATTCGTTCTTGCTGTTGGAGCGAAGCGTCACGCTGTTGGCGCCGAAGTCGAGCAGGCCCGACAGCGTATAGCTGGCACCGCCCTCCAGGTCGAAGTTCAGGTTCTCGCCAACGGCATCGGCCGGAAGCGGGTTGGCTTCGAACCACGCCTTCAGGTCTGAGCCTGCGGGAATGGTCTTGTAGGTCGGAGTGAACGTAGAGATTCTGATCTGCGTGGCCTCGGCGGCGTCGCTGTTGTTGGCCTCGGGCTTTCCCTTGGTCTGCAGCGTCATCAGGTAGTTCATGTCCTCCTCGCGCTTCACCGTCACCGAGCAGCCGTCAATGAGCGAGTCCTTCACGATGGGCTCGGCCATGTTTCCCTCGTCGAAGAAAGAGAACAGGTAGCCGCCGGCGCCGGGAACCACAGGCCACGAAATGGTCTGCGTCTTGCCGTCGGTACTCGGCGTAATGGTGATCTGATCCACTTGTGGCGACGTCAGCGTTGTGCCCGACACGTCGCTCACAAAGCGTTCGTCATCGTCGTAGCCGTCCTGGGCGCACGCGGTCATCAGCAGGGCCGTTGCACCAAGCAGCAGTCCGCCTTGCCACATCCTCACGAAGGAACGGCTCCTTCTTGAAATGTGTTGTTTTCTCATAAAACAATGGTTATTAAGTTATACATGTATAAAATAAGTAGTTCTTTTTTCTTACAGACGCGCACGTATAAAAAATGTAACCATTCAACCGATGGCGATTTGCCTGAAAAGGGAAAATCCCGAATCCGCGGCCTTTTTTCTCAAAGAGGAGGCGGAATCAGGATTTTCGATAATAGTTTCTGTTGACTTTTATTCAATACCTTTAGTGCAATTCGCACAGACCTTGAGCTTCGGTGAATGCCGAAGCGAGTCCGTCGACGTAATCTTGGTGCAAAGATAGGAAAACCCCGCGTTTCGTCGATTCTCATTTTCGGTAAAGTATTGCCAATTTCACAAAAACCCGCCCGTTTTTCCCCCATTACAACGGACCAGTCGGCCCAACAAGCCCCTTCGCGCGATGATACAGATGGAAGAAGGCAGTGGCGGCCACGGACGGACATTCTTTTTGCCACGGACGAACACGGACTGACTCGGTTTTTCTTTTACCGCGGACGAACATTCTTTTGCCACGGACAAACACGGACTGACTCGGAGTGCTGTATGGGTTGTTAACGGGCCTTTCTCCACCGTCTTTTTCGTATTTCTCCACCGTCATTTTCTTCCCTGCGGAGTCCGCGCGCCATCCTACTCGAGTCCGCGCGCCGTCCTACTCGAGTCCATCCGCCAAACTACTCGAGTCCTTTTGCCGTCGGGACTCCAGTCCTCCACCAAGACACCTCTCCCCGGACTGCGCATTCCCTGTCTAAGACTATCAGAATCAAGCAGTTAGGACGCGGTTTTGAGGTTGTCGGATTGGCAATCCGACTAAATGTCAAAGAAGAAAAAGTCCGTGTTTGTCCGTATTTTTCTGCGAAAAAGAAAAGGACAGAGTAAGTCCGTGTACGTCCGTGGCAAAGAAGAAAGCGTGTGTGTTTGTCCGTTGCTTTCTGCGAAAGAGAGGGCTTCCGAGTCTGTCCGTGTTCGACTGTGGCAACAAAAACGAGGCGCAAAGCGGTTGCCCGCCTTGCGCCTCGCGTAGTGATGTCGTCAGCCTTGCGGCCAACAGTGCTTTCTTACTTCTGCAAGTACTTCTTGCCGTTCTTGATGACGATGCCCTTGTAGTCGGCACCCACCACCTGACCCTGCAGGTTGTAGACGCGGTCGGTGTACACAGGAGCTACCTCCATAGTCTGGATGGCTACCTCAGAACCGGGAACGAACGAGAATCCGTAGAGGCCGATCTGGCTCTTCGGGTTGAACACGTAGTAGTTCTTGTTGGCCTTGGCCTGGAAGGTGATGTAGCCCAGCACCGGACGGTTCTGCGTCACGCCGTTGGTGTGCTGCAGCACATAGTCGGCAGCCATTGCGCCCTCGTTGAAGTACTTGGCTGTGCCTTCCTCCGCATTGCCCTCGAAGGCGAAGCCCGTGTTCTGGTAGAAGATGCCCACCTGAACGGTAGCGGGATCCAGCGGCTGACGGGTGTTCTCGTCAACGATGTAGGTCGGGTTCTGGTTCTTGTTGCCATAGATGGCCAGCTTCAGCGCGCCGTCCACCTTCGTGGTGAACTTCCAGTAGTTACCCTTGATAGGCATGTCGTTGCCCGGCTCCCAGTAGGTGCCGTACACGCGATGCGACGTGCCGTTCTCGGTCTCCTCGTCAAACTCCCAGTGGATGGCCTCGGGGTTGCCCTGGCCCATCAGGTACTGGGCATACTGCGGGTCGCAGTTCTCCACAATGAGGGCGTCGTTGCCGTCAACGGTTCCCTTCAGCTGCCATGCCTCGGCGGGAGATGTCGGGGTGTGGTCGCCGTTAGGAGTGGAAAGGCCCACCATGGTGACGTTGGCTGTAGTGGCGGTGATGGTCGAAGTGAGCAGAGTGCCGGGCTTCGAAGTGTCAGGACCCTCGGCGGTACCACCTTCGTAGATACCGGTGGTCAGCGTCTCCAGTGTGGCGTTCTCCAGGTTGTAGTCGGCAGCCTTCCACATCTCCATGTCGCCTACCTGGGGCGTGTCGTCGCCGCTCGGGGTGAACACATAGCCGTAGCTGCCAAGCTTAGAGCCCGAGCAGAAATAATAATAGGTGTGGCCTGCCACCACGTCGAACTCGATGACACCCGTCACCTTGTCGGCCACGGTGACACCGCCCTTCGAGCCAGCGGTGGTGCTCACCTCGGCGCCCGTAGCGTCCTTGATCACGTAGTTGTGGAGGTTGGCCTCGGGCAGCGGGATGTTGATGTAGCCGTCTTCGTCGGTGGTAGCCTCGGTGGCGTCTACCACATAGAACTCTTTGTCATAGTTGAGCACGATGCCCACCTGCACCTTGCCCGACTTTTCGGTTTTCAGAATGAAGTAGGTGCCATTCTGGGGCAGGCGACCCGACGTCTTGCCGTCGCTGTAGTTCACACCGCTGCCGCCGCCGGCCGTGGCCTGGTCCTTCGGGTTGTTGGAACCCGTCAACGTGATCACGCTGAACTGCTCCTTGTCGCCATCGTCGGTCGACATCGTGACGGTCTTGCCAAAGGCAGCCACATAGCCATCCTCGGCCACCTTCGTGGCGGCCACCTTCCAGCCCTTCATGTCGTTGCCAAGGGTCAGCGAGGCATTGTCGGTCGAGATAGACTGACCGTCGGCGTAGGCCGTGCTATAGTCAAACAGGCCTACCTCCTGTGCATTGGCGCTCATTGCCACAAGCGCACTTGCTACGAAAGTAAATAATTTCTTCATAAGCTGTTAAATTAAAATTGGTTTTAGATAAATTGTTATTTTTAAGCGTTCGCGTCTGTATATACGTGCACAAAGTTAGTCCTTTTGCCGATAACGAAAGCCATCGGCAACTAAAGTTTACGTTTATTTAACAAAAATTGTATGCAAATCCATCATACTTCCATTTAAAATATGTACTTTTGCACCGATTTTCCCTTTCACAGGCAAAAAGAAGCGTTACAAACTTTAATTCATTTATAAATAGAAATCTTATGAGAACAAACAATTACTCAATTGCAAGGATGCTATTCTTGCTGATTCTTGCCGCGGTCATGCCGACGATGGCAATGGCCCAAGACACTTACATCGTGGCCGGTAACTACGCCGAAATCTTCGGTACCTCATGGAATGGTTCGGATGAGAACAACAAAATGGAAAAGGATGCTACCACTGGTCTCTACAAAAAGACTTATTCTGCCGCTCCGGCAGCCAGTGGAATTCAGCTGAAGGTCGTGAAGAATGGTTCGGAATGGATTGGAGACGAAACCGGAAACAACGTAACGTTCAATCTGACAGCCGCTGGCGACTTCTGGGTGACAATTAACCCCAATACCGATGAAGTTAGGGTTGAGGGTCCCACTGTGCAGTTTCCTCAAGGTTTTGAATACTCGACTGTCACCGCTGTGGGCAATGGCGTAGAAGGTGGCGTTTGGTTGAATGGAAAGGATTGGGATCCCTCTGCTTTCGAAAACGACATGGAGGAAGTCAGCGACGGCTGTTGGATGATTACTTATCATAAAGTGCCAAAAGGCAATTATACTGTAAAATTTGCTCTTGACCATGATTGGACAGACAACTTCGGAGGAGGAGAATTTCCAGGTTTTGGTGTAGAGACAGGTGCAGGTTACGATGCAAGTAACATCTATTTCGACACTCCGTTTACTGCAGACATCACACTCTACTTGGACCTGAGCAATTACGATCATTCAACCAGGACAGGAGCGAAATATAAGATTGACCTTTCGTTAGCCTATGACGCTGTTTATATGACAGGTGATTGGAATGGAATGACTTGGGTTCCAAATGATCTGCTGATGACAGAAGTGGTGGACGATTTATGGGAAGTCACTGTAACCGACATTCCTGAATCAGGCTCCGTCTGCGCAACAAAATTCACCGTCGATGGCTCTTGGGATGCTTGCTTCGGAACCACAAATGGCGATGATGTAGATAATAATATCGAAAGTGGAGTCACAGCAGATGCCGTTATGCCTGGAAATAACTTTAAGTTCAAAATTAATGATCAAGATAAAGTTGTTTCCATCAAGCTGAGTCTTGACCTTAGAGAATTCGACGCAAATACACAGCAGGGTGCCAAGTACACCATCACCATTGAGGAGAAAACAACAACGATTCTCAGGGACGATGCCCTCGCTGAACCCCGTGAAGCATTCGGTGATGTTTATTATGATCGCAAGTTTGTAGAAGGCTACAACACGCTCGTATTGCCTTTCGACTACGAAGTAGCTGACATTCGCTACGACGCCCGCGACAAAGTGTATGCCTATGGCGGAAGCACCTATAACGCGAGCAACAATACCGTTAGCGTTGACTTTTCACAGGAAGTGACCTCTACGCTCAAAGCCAACACTCCGTATCTTCTGAAAATGAAGAAGGTTTATGACGCTAGTCTCCACTTCACCGACAAGCAGGTGAGCCCCAGCACGCCCGTTATCTCTGACGATTACTATTCATTCGTTGGTACATACGTAGCGCTGCCCGAGGACAACAAGACCATCGTCAGTGGCGACTATGTGTGTACTGCTGCAGGCCTGAAGGCTGCCAGCGGCGGCAACAAGCTGAACGCTTTCCGCGCTTATCTGCGCAGCGAAGCCATTTCTGTTGCTCCTTCTGCCAAGATGGAAGTCAAAGTCGGTGCCGACACCATCGTGGTCGGCGAAGGTGATACCACAGGCATTTCGCTCGATGAGCTCCTCAACAACAGCACCAGCGACATCTACAACCTGAACGGTCAGAAGGTGAGCCAGCCGCAGAAGGGCGTCTACATCGTCAATGGAAAGAAGGTTGTTCGCAAGTAATTCATAAAACATCATCAACAACAATTCATCAAGAATGGAAAAGAAAGCATATATTGTTCCGCAGATTGCCGTGCGCGTCATCAACACAGAAGCTATCATGCAGATTGCCAGTGCTGGCGATGTGCCTGTAGACAACACGCCCGGTAAGAACGAAGGCACGGCCAAGGAGACGACTGGCATCTGGTCTGACATCGACGAATAGTCGCTCCAAGACCCTATAACAACAAACGGCCCGTTTCATCATGCTCGATGAAACGGGCCGTTTTCTATGTTTCTTTAGCCACGGACAAACACGGAGCCTTCTTTTTGCCACAGACTATCACGGACTGATCTTCGCCTGCGGCGCTACACGAATATGCACGAATAAACATGTAATTGGCTATAGCCAAAGTTGCGGATGGGCCTGCGGCGCTACACGAATGTCCATGAATACCCATTTAATGATTTATTCAAGTTTCGCATTCGCTCAACTTCTTGGAGTTCAGGAGTTCAGGAGTTACAGGAGTTCAGACGATAGTGCTGAAGACTCTCTTTGCGTCAGTTTACAGGGGTTGGAAGTATTGTCTGAACTCCTGTAACTCCTGTAACTCCTGAACTCCATCAACT
>JAEEGF012150424.1_pt1 | contig 16308 bp, 10 predicted proteins | sample 9134171 | NCBI WGS metagenome assembly JAEEGF01 (sample SAMN16246542, study PRJNA631951) | gut metagenome | biome: gut microbiome; feature: rumen; material: AP-attached | host: Bos | place: Iran: Karaj | collected 2018-10
GTGGAGGGCGTCGGGCATTTTGAGCCGCTGCGCCATTATGCCGAAGTGCATCTGCTGCTTGAACCGCTGCCGGCCGGAAGCGGCCTGGTGTACGATACGATCTGCAGCGAGGACGCGCTGGACCGCAACTGGCAGCGGCTGATCCTATCATGCCTGGCAGACAAGCAGCACTGCGGCGTGCTGACCGGCGCCCCGCTTACGGATGTAAAGATCACGCTTGCCGCCGGCAAAGCGCACCTCAAACACACCGAGGGCGGCGATTTCCGGGAAGCTTCATCACGGGCAGTGCGGCAGGGTCTGATGCAGGCCGAAAACGTGCTGCTGGAACCCTGGTTCGCCTTTACGCTCGAAGTGCCGGCCGACCAGATCGGCCGGGCCATCAGCGATGTGCAGGCTATGCACGGCGAGTTCGAGCCGCCCGAGGATGCCGGCGAGTTTCTGCGTCTCAAAGGCAGTGCTCCGGTTGCGGAGATAAACGGCTATCAGACGGTCCTGCTGGCCTATACCCACGGGCGGGGACGGCTCTCTCTGCGCCCGGACGGATATCGCCCCTGCCGGGAGCAGGACAGCATTGTATCGGCTGCCGGCTACGATCCGGAGGCCGATACGGAGAACACGCCGGACTCGGTGTTCTGTGCACACGGCGGCGGGTTTCTGGTTAAATGGAATCAGGTGTCCGACTATATGCATCTGGAAAGCTGCCTGAAACCGAAGCAGTCCGCTGCTGATACGGTGCCGGAACACCGCCGGATCCAAAGCATCGACGATCGGGAGCTGGAAGCCATCATGGAGCGGGAATTCGGCCCGATCCGCCGCCCGCAGTATATGCGCCCGCAGCGAAACGTGGCAGAGCCGGTGCCGGCAGCCGCAGCGCCGGACCGGAAAGAAACGGTCATCGTGGACGGCTATAACCTGATCTATGCATGGGAGCCGCTGAAACAGCTGGCGGAAGAGAAGATGGATCTGGCAAGAGAACGGCTGCAGGACATCCTCTCCAATTACAGCGGCTTTACACAGAACGAGCTGGTGCTGGTCTTTGACGGTTACCGCACGCCGGGCAATCCAGGGTCGCATACGCAGGTACACAACATCCGGGTGGTGTATACCGAAGAAGGCGAGACCGGAGACGCTTACATCGAGCGGCTGGTGGACGAGATCGGCAGGAATTACCGCGTTCGCGTTGTCACCAGCGACAACCTCATCCGCCTCTCGGCGCTGCGCTCGGGAGTGCTGCGTACCGGCTCACAGGAATTTGCGGAAGAAGTGGAATGGGTTCTCCGGCAGATCGACACGCTGCTGAAGAAAACAAACGAGCAGGCGCATGTGACGAAGGTGAAAGATGGAAAACTCTGATCTGCTGAAACGGGCGGAAGACCTGTACCGCCGCAGCGAACGGGACAACGTGCTGACCGCCACGCATTTTCTGACGCCCGCCGAGCGGTTTGCGCTGGAGCGCTGGGCAGGAAAACTGCCGGGATGCCGCCTGTTCTTTTCCGGCGGTCACTCCGACTGTGAACGGACGGTCGGATTCTTTCTGCCGGACTATCTGGAAGAGGCGTGGATCCCGATAGACGAGCATATCTGCGCATTCGCACTCACCGCGGCCTTCGGAAGCCCCGGCCACCGGGACTATCTGGGCGCACTGCTCGGCATGGGCATCGGCCGCGAGCGCCTCGGCGATATCTGGGTGAAAGACAACACGGCTGTTGTCTTCTGCCTCCCGGGTGTTGAAAAACATCTGCTGACGATCGACAAGGTGGGGCATTATACGGTTCGCGCAAGGTCGCTGCCGTTGGCAGAGGTTCCGAATCCGGAACGGAAAGTGAAGGCCAAAACTTTCTCGGTCCAGAGCCTTCGGCTGGACGCAGCGGCAGCGGGTCTTTTTGACCTCTCGCGTACCGAAGCGGCCCGCCAGGTGGAGGCCGGAAATGTTTCCCTGAATTACGAGATCTGTGAGAAACCGGATGCCGCTGTCGGGGAAGGAGATATCCTGTCTCTCCGCGGGAAAGGGAAAGGCCGCATCACCGCCCTCGGCGGCACGTCACGCAAAGGCCGCCGGTTCGTGGAAGGGGAAGTCTACCTCTCGTAGAAACCGGGGCGGGCCGAGACGGCAGCGAATCCAGCATCAAAGAACCAGAAGTCATACAGCAACGGCCTTCTGCCGAAAAAAGGCAGAGGGCCGCATTTTCTTCTTGACAACGGGGAAGAACGTGTTATAATGAATTCACATGAACGAATATTCATATGAACATAGATTGAAAGGAAAGGTGATCGCAATGAAAAAGTCGTACAAGATCGAAGTGGACTGCGCCAACTGCGCCAACAAGATGGAAGAGGCCGCCAAGAAGACGGAAGGCGTGAAGGACGCCGTCGTCAATTTCATGGCGCTCAAGATGAACGTGGAGTTTGAGGAAGGCGCCGATCCCAAGGCCGTGATGAAGGACGTTCTGAAGAACTGCAAAAAAGTGGAAGACGACTGCGAGATCTTCTTCTGACAGACGATAAGTAAGAAGCGGGAAGATCTCCCGCTTCTTTTTCACAAGGGAGGCAAGAGGCATGACGAAAAAACAAAAAAAGATGCTGACGCGCATCCTCGCCGCCGCTGTTCTGCTGGCGGTGATCGTCCTGCTGAAAAAAACAGTCGGAGCAGGCTGGCGCGAGCCCGTCTGGTTCCTTCTATATCTGATCCCGTATCTGATCGTCGGTCACGATATCCTGCTCAAGGCCTGGAAGGGTATCCGCAACAAACAGGTATTCGACGAGAACTTCCTGATGGCGATCGCCACCGTCGGTGCCATCGCGATCGCACTGGTGGAGCAGAGCGGCGACTATACGGAAGCCGTCGCCGTCATGCTGTTCTACCAGATCGGCGAGCTGTTCCAGAGCTACGCGGTCGGAAAGAGCCGCCGGAACATCAGCGCGCTCATGGATATCCGCCCGGACTACGCCAACGTGGAGCAGGACGGCGACCTCGTGCAGGTAGACCCCGACGAGGTGGAGATCGGCACCGTGATCATCGTGCAGCCGGGGGAGAAGATCCCCATCGACGGTGTGGTGGAGGACGGCAGCGGCGCGCTGGACACCAAGGCGCTGACCGGCGAAAGCGCACCGCGCGCCGTACAGCCGGGTGACGAGGTGATCAGCGGCTGCATCAGCCTGAACAGCGTGCTGCGGATCCGGACAACGAAGGAGTTCGGTGAATCCACCGTTTCGAAGATCCTCGACCTGGTGGAAAATTCCACATCCAAGAAGTCGAAGTCGGAGAATTTCATTTCCCGGTTTGCCAGAGTCTACACACCGGCCGTTTGTTACAGCGCGCTGGCGCTGGCGATCCTGCCGCCGGTCATCCTGCTGCTGACGGGAAGAGCGCCCGCCTGGGGCGACTGGATCTACCGCGCGCTGACCTTCCTTGTCATCAGCTGCCCGTGCGCGCTGGTGATCTCGATCCCGCTGAGCTTCTTTGCCGGCATCGGCGGCGCCAGCCATGAGGGCGTGCTGGTGAAAGGATCCAACTATCTGGAGCAGCTTTCCAAGACCGACATCGTCGCCTTCGACAAGACCGGCACCATGACGCGCGGCGTGTTCGAAGTGGTAGGCGTTCATCACAACAGCATGGAAAACGACAGGCTGCTGGAGATCGCCGCGCACGCGGAGCTGTTCTCCTCGCATCCGATCGCCGGAAGCATCCGGAAGGCCTGGCTCGAAGGGGACGACTGGCAGGACGATGGCGAAGAGAAGCCGGTGCCTTCGTCTCCCCGCACGCTGGACCGCGCAAGGGTCACAGACGTGGAGGAGATCGGCGGCAACGGCATCGTATGCAAAGTTGACGACAGACAGGTCGCCATCGGAAACGCCAGGCTGATGGACCGGTTCGGCATCCCCTATGTGAACTGCCACCATGTCGGGACGATCGTCCATCTGGCGATCGACGGCAGCTATGCCGGCCATCTCGTGATCGCCGATATCGTGAAGCCGACGGCGAAGGAAGCGGTCCGGCAGCTGAAGGAAGCCGGCGTTTCCCGCACTGTGATGCTCACCGGCGACGGGCGGAAGGTGGGCGAAGCGGTGGCAGAGGAGCTCGGCATCGACGAGGTGTACACAGAGCTTCTGCCGGGAGACAAGGTGACGCAGATCGAAGAGCTGCTGGCGAAAAAGCCGCCGAAAGCAACACTGGCCTTCGTCGGCGACGGCATCAACGACGCGCCCGTCCTTTCCCGCGCGGACATCGGCATCGCCATGGGCGCCCTCGGCTCCGACGCGGCGATCGAAGCGGCCGACGTCGTTCTGATGGACGACGATCCCCAAAAAATAGCGCTTGCCATCCGGATCGCCCGGAAGTGCATGCGCATCGTCTACGAGAACATCTGGTTCGCTATCGGCGTCAAGCTGATCTGCCTGATCCTCGGTGCGCTCGGCATCGCCAACATGTGGCTGGCCATCTTTGCCGACGTGGGCGTGATGGTGATCGCGGTACTGAACGCCATCCGCGCCCTGTTCACAAAGAACCTGAAATAGAAAACAATGGAGATAACAGTATCCCCCAAAGGCATCTGCCTTTGGGGGATATTTTCGGTTTATTCGCTGTCGCCGTAGTAGCTGTACCAGATAGGCTGGCCTTCTTCCAGCCCGGAGAGGATCTCAACATTCTCCCCGTCGGAAATGCCGCAGGTGACTTCCACGGGAGCCAGCAGATGCCCGCTTTTCTGATCGTATGCTGTATAGACGGTAGTTTTGCTTCCGCTGTCGTTCAGCGCGGCGATGGGGATCAGCAGCGCCGAGCGGGTGCTCTTTTTCACCACCACCGAGGCGTTCATGCCGTTGAGCATGTCGGCTTCACGGTCAAGCGTAAGCTCCACGTCAAATTTGCTGTTGCCGCCCTCGTTGGTGCCGATGCCGCCGATGGCGGTCACGGTGCCGGTATAGGTGTTGCCGGGGAGCGCGTCCACGGAAATGTCGGCTTCCATGCCGAGCGCGTACTGGAGGATATCCAGCTCATCCACCTTGATGGTGACGGTCATGGTATCGGTCGGCGTGACATTGCACACTTTGGTTCCTTCCATCGGGAAGAGCCCCTCATCCTGCTGCGCGGCAGCAGCACCGCTGCCCTGGCCTCCGATCAGCCCGGAGATATCGGGAATAACGGGAATGGGAATGACCGGTGTGGGCGTCGGTTCCTGCTTTGTCACAAAGACCATTTTCTCCAGCGTTTTGGTTTCGTCTTCCTCATTGTTCAAATATACGAACACATAGACGGAATTGGGAGCCACCTCTTCTTCCAAACTCTCGGGCTTGGTCATCGTGACGGAGTTCTGGAAGTTGGCCAGGGAATTGGACATCGCGAGGGCCGACATCATGGCAGCCTCCTCTGGTCCGGGAACGGAAAACGGAGGCATCGTGACGGTGAGCGTATCGCCTTCGACCTTGGTGACGAGGCCGACGTAATAGACATAGTCTTTCTCCGTATCGTCGGATTTCTCATTTGCCAGCAGCTTCACTTTGTACTGCTGCTTTGCGGCGAGCGCTTTGGCCATGGTCTTGTCGATCCCGGTGACGTAGCCGTCACACGGAGCATTGACTGTGCCGTCCTGATACAGCAGGAAGAGCTCCTGCATCATCTCGCTGTACTTCCGGTGCTGGGCTGACAGCTTCAGAGCGGCAGGATCGTTGGACAGATCCTTCAGCGTGAAAAGAGTCTGTCCGTTGTAGACTTTCCGTTCAATCCGGGCGCTGACGGAAGCGACTGTGCCGCTGGAGGCGAGCGCACGCCAGGGGCTGTGCACATCCAGCGAGCCGCTGCCAAGGACCGTCCCGTCCTCCATCGATACAACGGCCGTGTCGCCGTATAGGGGGCCGTCGTCGGGCAGCGTCACAGTGATGGTGCCTTCCAGTGAACCGGCGATCTTGCCGGAGTACTCTTTGCCGTCCGACACATGAACAGATACTCTCTGCCCGACTGTGACGGGAATGTCGGAGTCGACCTTCACCTGCATCAGACCATCCAGGGAAACGATCGCCAGCGCGCCATGCCGCAGCATGACGTCTTCAGCGCTGTCGCCGGGTTCGGCAAAAATGGCTTTCACGCGCCCGGAGGCACTGGAGGAAACGGTGGAATAGGCATTTTTATTGGAGAGTTCCTGCAGGTCAGCCGCCAGCTTGTTCAGAGTCTCCTGCACGTCGGTGATTGCGGCCATCACGGTCACACGGTCAACTTCCGCGATTGGATCGCCCTCCTGCAGCAGCTCGCTGTTGGAAACGAGGAAGCGGGTGATCTCCACACCGCTCGGCACTGTTACTTCGACGGCTTTCTCATCACTGAGCGCTCCGCCACCGCCGAGCGTGGCTGTGATAGTGCCGGTGGACGCCTGTGCGGAAAGGATATCCGCAGCGGCTTTTTCTTCTGCGTTGGAGCGGGCGATCGCCGGGAGAACGGCAAGCGCCAGGGCGATCAGGCCGACCGTTGCCCAGGGCAGAACTCTGCGAAACAGGGATTTTTTCTTCATGGCATCGTTCCTCCCTTCCTCAGCCGCCGTAGTGCAGCGCATCGATCGGCTTCATCTTGGCCGCCTTGTTGGCAGGATACAGGCCGAACACAACGCCGATGATGAAGCAGAACAGCACCGACAGGAACACGACCTTGCCCTGCAGCCGGAAGGTAAGCGCTGTGCTGGCGGTGATCATCGAGGCGATCTGCAGAATGCCCCACGAGACGAAGATCCCCAGGCCGCAGCCCAGCATGCACAGCACGACCGACTCGATCAGGAACTGCCGCAGAATGGAACTGCGGCTGGCGCCGATGGCTTTGCGGATGCCGATCTCACGCGTGCGTTCCGTCACGGTCACGAGCATGATGTTCATGATGCCGATGCCACCGACGATCAGCGAGATGGCTGCAATGCCGCCGAGCAGGATGGTGAGCACGTTGGTGATGCTGCCCATGGCTTCCTCGATCACGTTCTGGGAGGAGATGTGGAACGCGTCCTCATCTTCCTCAAAACGTTCCATCAGGATATCGGTCATGGCCTTTTTGGCGTCGTCTACCGAGAATCCGACAGCCGGTCCGATATAAAACATATCGATGACGGGCCCGACCTTCGCAGAGAGACGCATCAGGGAAGTATAGGGAATATACGCGGTCTTGGTGCCGCCGGAAAACAGCGTAGCCAGAGACGAGGTGTTGCTGTTCTGCAGGACCCCGACGACCGTGTATTTGACGCCGTTTAGTGAGATCTCCTGTCCGAGGCAGTCGGTGTAGCCGATCATGTCGGTGGCGGTGGTCTCATCGATCACGCAAACGCGGCTGGCATTCTCCAGATCGGTTTTTTTCAGGAAGCGGCCCTGCGCCAGCTGTTCGCCGTTGATGTCGTAATAGTCCGGGGTGGTGCCGTAGACCATGAAAGGAGAGCTTTTAAGCGCGTATTTGCCTGTCATGGTATCGCTGGCGTAAGGAGAGACAGCGGCGATGCTGGGTTCGGAGTCGATCCACGACCCAAAATCTTCGAGCTTGATGGGTTTGCCCTTGTCATCGATGACAGAGACGGTCAGCAGGCTGCTGCCGAGGCTTGAGACCTCGCTGGTCACGGTGTCGGTAGCGCTGCGCACAAGGCTCACCAGAACCACCAGTGCCATCACGCCGATGATGATGCCGAGCATGGTGAGCACGGCGCGCATTTTGTTGGCTCCGATGCTGCGGAGAGCCATTCGTAAAGACATCATCAGAGCGTCACCTCCGTTAGTCTTCCGTCCAGGATATGGACGCTGCGTTTTGCCTGCCGGGCAATGTTGTTGTCGTGTGTGATGAGAATGATGGTGTTGCCCTGCTCATGAAGATCTTTGAACATGTCCAGGATCTCCTGACTGGTGCGGGAGTCGAGGTTGCCGGTCGGCTCGTCGGCAAGGAGCAGCGCGGGCCGGGTGACAAGAGCGCGGGCAATCGCAACACGCTGCTGCTGACCGCCGGAGAGCTCCGTGGGCTGGTGCCTGGCGCGTTTTTCCAAACCAACGCGCTTCAGTGCCTCGTACACGCGTTCCCGCCGCTCCGAAGATTTTACGCCCTGATATATGAGCGGCAGCTCCACGTTCTCCTCGGCGGAGAGCTTGGGGATCAGATTGAAGTTCTGGAACACGAATCCGATCTTCCGGTTGCGTACGCGGGCCAGCTCATTTTCACTGTAGGCGTCGATAGGCGTGCCATCGAGAAGATACACGCCGTCGTCGGCGGTATCCAGACAGCCGACGATGTTCATCAGCGTGGATTTGCCAGAGCCTGACGGCCCGATCACACTGACAAATTCATGCGGGCGGACGTGGAGATTCGCGTGGTCCAGAGCGTAGACACGCTCATCCCCAAGCTGGTAAACTTTAGAGACATCGCGCAGTTCGATCATGGTATGCCTCCTCAGCCTCTCGGGCCCGGGCCGCCGCCCATCATCATTAAGAGAGGATTGATGTCCTTCTCCGTGTAATAGACGACTTCGCCGGCTTCCAGACCGGACTTGATCTCCACAGACTTGTCGTTGGAGATGCCGACCTCAACCTGGCGCATATCGCCGAAGAGGCCGCTCTCCTCATCATAGGAAAGATAGACAAAGGAGTAAGCGCTCGTTTTGCTGACGGCGTCGGCAGGAACGATCAGGACATTTTCCAGGCCCTCAATGTCGATAGTGATGTCAGCCGACATGCCGGAGAGCATATGCGGCGTCTTGTCAAAAGTGACGGTAGCGGAATAAGCGGTCACGCCGGAAGCGCTGGTGGCCGTTTTGTCGATCTCAGTCACGATGCCGCTGTAGACGTCTTCGCCGATGGAGGAGATCTTCAGCCCCGCCGGCTGATCCAGCTCAAGCGCGAGGATATCCGTCTCATCCACGCTGAACTTCACGCGCATCTGTTCGTCGCGCGAGATCGTCACGATGAGGGGATCCTCGGTGGACTGAGTCGCGGCGGCCGCATTCTGGCTGGTCGCAGCGGCGGTTGCAAGTGCCGCCGCCGCGGCGGATGCCGTCGACGCGCTTGCACCCGTCGATGCGTTGTTCTTTGAGGAATTGTCTTTGTCATAATCCACGGTGAGGATCGTGCCACTGAACGGAGCGCGCAGTGCGCCGCCGTGATAAAGATTCAACAGTTCGAGAAGCTTCGCTTCTTTATCGCTTCGCTCCTTCAGGATGCGGTTGTAGTTGGCGTTATAGGCAGTGTTCGTCAGCGAGCAGATGGGGCTGCCGGCATAAACGGTCTGATTCTCCTTTACGCTGATGCGGGATACCGTGCCGGCAAAGCCGGTCACACGGAAAGCATTGTGGATCTGGAGTGCACCACTGCCGAGCTCGGCGCCGGATTCATCCAGAACGGTGACAACCTCATCCAGTTCAGGTCCGTTGTCCGTGATGAGGATGGTGGCCATATCCGAGAGGATGCTGTCCACCTTACCGGGCAGGGAAGTGCCGTCGGCGCGCAGAATGATAACGCTGCTGCCTGCGGCGAGCGTGCCGGCGGAAATCTCCACGGCCATGTTCCCATCAAGTGAGACAAGCGCCAGAGCGCCGTTTTCCACCATGCAGGCCGCCACGTCCATATCCGGCTCAACATAGATTTTCTTCACACGGCCTTTCGCTCCGGACGTCACATAGGTGCTGACGGCGTCGCTCGTGGAGGAAGAGAGTTCCTTATCGAGCTTGCCAATGTCATCCTGTACGGATGCCATCGTGCTCAGGACGGAGGTCATGTCGAGCGTGGCGATCACGTCGCCTTCCTGCACCTTCGTGTTGGCCGGGAGAACGACTTCGTCGATCTTCACACCATAGGGCACCGTGATCTTCTCCGGGTCCACATCTTCGATCGTTCCGGTGCCGGTGACCTGTGTGCTGATGCTGCCGTAGTCAGCCGTGTAGGTCAGCACATCTTCTGCCTCCGTGGCGACGGCGGCCTCCACTTTCGCACGCAGCGCCGACACCGCGGCAATCAGACCGATTACGATCACCGCAATGATGATCAGCGCGGTCAGCAAGCGTTTGCGGCGTTTTTTCTTTTTCGACTGGTTCAGCGCCTGAAACAGCGCTTCATCCTTTGCCGCTATTTCGGTTTTCTTTTCATCCATGGGAAAGACCTCCTTGCGCATAAAACATAGTCAGCATACAGGAAAAAAGTAAGGGGGTCAACTTAATTTTGTGAACAAATAAACAGAAGCGCCAATTGGCGATTGACAGCGTTCGCTTTGTGCTTTATTCTCCAGAAAGAGATTAACGCAGAGGACAGACAGGAAACAGGGGGAAAGAACGATGATCACAGAGGAGATCCGAAACGAGCTGTATGCCCTGCAGGACGAAACTTACCGGGAGTTTCAGAAGAAACTGATCCCGTCGGCGGATCCGGATTCCGTCATCGGCGTGAGGACACCTGCCCTGCGGAGCTTTGCGGCGCAGCTTCTCAAAAGGGAGGACGTCGACGCGTTCCTCGACGATCTGCCTCACCGAACCTTTGACGAAAACCAGCTGCACGCCTTTATCCTCTCCGGGATGAAGGATTACGGGAAATGCGTCAAACGCGTCGGCCAGTTCCTTCCGTATGTGGATAACTGGGCGACCTGTGACCAGATGTCGCCCAAGGTGTTCAAAAAGCATAAACAGGAGCTTCTGGAACAGATCCGGCAATGGCTCGGTTCTGACCACACCTATACCGTGCGTTTCGCCATCGGGATGCTGATGGAGCATTTTCTGGATGAAGACTTCGACCCTGTGTATCCCGAGATGGTTTCAAAGATCCGCTCGGAGGAGTACTACATCAACATGATGATCGCATGGTATTTTGCCACAGCGCTGGCCAAACAATACGAACAGATCCTCCCATATCTGGAGGAAAGGAAACTTGCGGACTGGACGCACAACAAAACGATCCAGAAAGCGATAGAGAGCTGCCGGATCATACCGGAGCAGAAAGCGTATCTGCGCAGCCTGAAAGTCCCGGGCAAGCGACAGAAAGAAACCGAATAAAACAAAAACGTCCGCAGGTTTGAACAGGAACCTGCGGACGCTGTCATATCAGATATATTCTGTTTATTCGGAGATCTCCATCCCGTCGGGAAGCGTATAGTTCAGGCGGCATCTGCCGTCAGGCTGTTTCTTCCAGTCGACATGCACCATGCCTTTTGGTGTGATCACATCGCCCTCAGCTTCGGAAAGGAGGCCCATCTGCGGGGAGATCTGCACTTTCGTAAAACCAGGCGCTGCCGGGCGTACGCCGAGGATCACGGCGGGCATCTCGTAGCATATGAGCGAAGCCCAGGCGTGGCAGTCGGAGCGGGCGTCGGTATCGTTCTCCACACAGGTGGTCATGTTGTCGCGCAGCATCTGCCGCCAGAGCTCCCAGAGCTCATCGGTCTTTTCATACCAGCCGCAGAGTTCCAGTGCGCGGAAAAGATAGAAGGCGAAAGCAACGGAAGCCTGCGGCAGTTCCGAATCACCCACGGCTGTCTGCAGCATGGCCTTGCCTTCCTCCGGCGTGACGACGCCTGTAAGGATTGCAAATACCTGGCTGTGGACGGAATACTCATCCACTCCCGGTCCGTCCAGGATCATGGGCGTGTTTTTATAGCTGCCGAGACAGTGTTCCCGAATCGCCGACTGTAAAGCAGCAGCACGTGTACGGTATTCTTTCGCAAGACCGCTGCGGCCGACGAACGCCGCCAGTTCAGCAGCATGCTGAAGACCGTAAAGGTACAGCAGGCTTTCCATCGTGATGGAACCGCAGCCCTGATCTGAGGCACCGGGAACGCCGGAATCCCATTTGTTTGCCCAGTCGATAAACGACCAGTAACGGGCGCGCATCAGTTTCCCTCCCACCTTGCCGACCAGGCCGGTCTCATTGAGGTGGCGGTCGTAGAAGGAAAGGATTTGGTCGATGGCGGGCAGATGCACCTTCACCAGGGAAGGATCCCCGTAGTACATCATGTGGTCGTGCACCATCAGAAGGTAGTAGATCGAGAATCCGGGAATCACATTGCTCTTTGCAGTCGGCGCATCGCAGTTGACCAGACCGTCGGGGCGCTGCGAGCGGCGGAAAGCGTCCATGGCCTGACGGGCCAGCCGGTCGTCACCGCTGACGGTATAGGTATAGAGGATCTCACTGCGTCCGTCCATGGCGTACTGGAGCTGTTCGTAGTAAGGGCAGTCCATATACGTCTCATGCATACACCGCCGCAGCGTACGTACGCTGATGTCCCAGATCGGAGCGAAAGTGGGATCGGAGGCTGTGAAGCGGGTCTTCACTTCCAGAGGGTAGCCGGTTGCACGCCAGGCAAAACGGAGCACACGTAAAGGCTCGGCTGCCGTTTCGATCTTCAGCTGTACATAGCGGAAGGTGCGGAAAGCGAAGGGCTCATATTCCTCGGGCTTCTTTGCCGTGCCGTATCCGGCAACGGTGTAAAAAGACGTATGCCCGAGGAGCTGCCCTTTTTCTGCGTCTGTGCGGTCACCCTTCACAGGCGCGGGCTGCTGCATGGCGCCAAACGCGCCTCGTACCGGCGGCTGCGGATAGGCATAGCACTCGGAACAGAGCGTCGTGATCCTGGCGCCTTTCCCGCCCGCAAAGGCATACAGCAGATAGCCGCATTCTTCGGCACCGGCGGAAAGCTCCACGATCTGGGTGCTAAAGGCGGGAACCGTGAGCGCCCGGTCTTTTTCGATCAGTGTCTGCCAGGCCTTTTTGACCGATCCGCCAGCCCTCACGTCAGAAACAGACACAAAACGTTTCTCCTCATACGCCATGGGCGGGATCGTGCGGGGGACCAGATTGCCCGGCGCATCCGCCAGCGGGATATCGAAATAGAGTTTCGGCACTGCGTCGTCCCAGGACGAAGCATTATAAGCCGCCGTTTTCCATCCGGCATAATCCGCGCTTGCGCTGACATCTTCCTGTGCGTGGATCGGTGCGGGATTAGCATCCTCGCTGATGACGCGGATACCCCGGTTCACACGGCACTTCCACCCGTGTTTTCCCTCCAGTGCAGGAACGGAGCCGGGCTTGCAGTCTTCCACATAAAAATGAGGGATCTCCGTGCACAGCAGAGAGTCGTTGGTATTCGGACTGGCGGCTGAATGGTTGGAAGCCGGGTAGCGCAGCACTTCCGCCGCGATCACGTTCTGACCGACCTGCAGGAAGGATGCCAGTTCTGCCGTGTCCACGAACCACTCTTTCAGATCCAGAGCCTTCTGCGGCCCCTTCTGTACGAAGCGGCCATTGACATAGAGTTTATAGCGGGAATCCGCCGTGATGCGGATCTGTCTGGATGCGGGGAGCTCTTCCAGAGAAAAGCTTTTGCGGAAATACACGATCCGGGTATCCAGCATATCTTCCGCTGTCCAGTCCGGGGTCCAGATCCAGTTGGTCAAGAAGAGATCCATTTCCATAGCTAAAGAAACCTTTCCTGTGAGTTGCCGGGGAGCCGAAAAAGCTCCCCGGCAATTATGATATCATGCTGAGAGTGACACCGCAAGGAGGATCCTTAAATATCCAGAGCGGCATGATGGCCCTGGTAGGTGGCTTTGGTGATAGTGCCGACGGCGTTGGCGTCGCCGATCACGCGTACCCAGGGTGCGCAGTCATAGAGTTCCTGCACAACATCCCAGCGGGGCCGCTGACCGAGCGCGCAGATGACGGTCGTGCCGGGAACGAGGACCTTTTCGCCCTCTTTCGTCTGGCACCAGATGCCCTCTTTGGTCACTTCCAGACCGCGGTAGCCGGTGTGGACCGTGCAGAGCTTGTTGAGCTTCTCGAGCAGGAGCGGACGCTGCCGGATGACAGAGTCGAGAGCCACATCGTCACGCATCTCCACGAGATGCACCTGTCTGCCCTCCATGCCCATGTGGATCGCGCACTCGACGCCGGAAATACCGCCGCCGAACACGACCACACTGTCGGTAATGGGCTTTTCATGCTTGTACTGGTCGTTTACCAGGATCACATTCTCTCCATCCAGGCCGGGGATCGGCGGACGCAGCGGGGAGGAGCCGGCAGCGATGATGATGGCGTCGGCTTTATAGGCATCGGCAAACTCTTTCGTAACAGTCTGACCGGTGACGATCTTCGCCCCGGCCTTCTCGGCCAGAACACGGTAACTCTCGCCGAGCATGAACATCTCCTGCTTGAACGGGAGCACTTCTTCGCTCTTGAGGATGCCGCCCACACGGTCTTCCCTCTCGCAGAGCAGCACGTCGTGCCCTCTTCTTGCTGCGGTATAGGCAGCGTACAGGCCGCCGGGGCCGCCGCCCACCACCAGAACCCGCTTCTTCACGGGAGCCGGCGTGATCTCCATGCCTTCGTCCTCGCGGCCGATGATCGGGTTGATGGCGCATCTTCTCGTGCCGGTAGCCGCACGCTCAGACATGCACACAAAGCACCGCATGCAGTGCACGATCTCATCGTCTCGGTTCTCCATGACCTTCTGCGGCAGGAACGGATCAGCCAGCAGCTGACGGCCCATCTCCACGATGTCAGCCTTGCCGGAGGCGATGATCTCCTCCATCTGCTCGGGGTCGGTCAGACCGCCGATGGTGGCGACAGGGACGGAGACGTGCTTCTTGATCTCGGCGGCCAGATATACGTTGCGGCCATGATCTTCAAACATGCTGGGATGCGTGATGCCGAAGGTGCGCTGATAGGTGCCCGCGGTGACGTGCAGCAGGTCGATATAGGGCTCGAGGATCTTCGCGATCTTCACGCCTTCATCCAGGTCGTAGCCTTCGGGGACGAACTCCGCGCCGGAGAGGCGCAGCTCGATCGGGAATCCGGGGCCGACCGCCGCGCGGACGGACTTGAGGACTTCGATGGCCAGACGGCAGCGGTTCTCGGTGGAGCCGCCGTACTCATCAGTGCGGTGATTGAACATTGGGGAGAGGAACTGGTTCAGCAGCCATCCGTGGCCGGCGTGGACCATCACCATCTCGAAACCCGCACGTTTGCAGAGCCCGGCCACATGGCCGTAGGCGGCCACGACCTCGGCGATCATCTCCTTGCTCATGGCCTTGTAGGGCACGCCGTCGGCACGAACACCGTCGTCAGCGGACCACTGGTTCAGACCGTGGGATTTGGTCTTATCGGTCATATAGGTGCCGGCGTACCTGCCGGAATGGCTCAGCTCAATGCTGGGGATGGCGCCGTGACGGCGGATCGCATCGGCGGTGTAAGTAGCCTTGGGGAGAGAATTCAGAATGCTCTCATCCAGGCGGTAGGCATGGCTGCCGTCGCTGGGATGTACCATCAGCTCGCTGACGGTGACCGCCGCGCAGCCGCCCTTGGCGCGATATTCGTAAAAGGCCTGGGACTTGGGGCCGATACAGCCATCCAGTTCAATATCCGTGCCACCCATGGGGGTGGAGAACATGCGGTTGCGGTACCAGACATTGCCGATGCGGATCGGCTTGCAGAGATGGGGGTACTTGCGTTCCATTTCGTTTTCCTCCTGTTATGAATACAGGGATGTGTTGCCACATCCCTGTCTGTTGTTATAATTCTTTTGCCTTAGGCTTCAAGGCCCTTTTCGGCGCGGAGCTTGGCAAGATCGCGGTCCAGATTGAAGGACACCACGAAGATGATGCAGATGATCGCGCACATGACCATGGGGACCCAGTTGTACATGAAGCGGATGGCTGTCTCAACGGTCTCAGGCTGAGCGATGCCCATGACATCATACTCGCCCTTGAAGCCTGCACCGGACATGACCCAGCCGAACACCGCAGTGCCGAGGCCGAGGCCCAGCTTCTGAGCGGCAGAGGTGCCCGCATTGCCCATACCGACGGCGTTGATGCCGGTTTTAAGAGTGCCATAGGTGATGGCGTCAGCTACCAGACCCATGGCCATGGCACCGGAGATACCCAGGCCGCAGCCCTTGAGCACGTTGCAGAGGATCATGATTGCTTTACTGGTACCGAAGAGTCCGAAGCCCGCGAATCCCAGAGTCAGGAGAGCCATACCGGCAGTGTACATCCAGCGCTTGCCGAACTTGGCCATAAGGAACGGTGTGATGAACATGATGGCGAACTGTGCGATGGAGATCGAGTTGGCCATCCAGGAGTACTGGCCCATATCCTTGAAGATATACAGGGAGTAGTACACGCCGCCGATCGCGTAGAAGATGATGACGAAGAAGATGACCAGCATTGCGAAGAACATGATGACCCAGTACTTGTTGGAGAGCAGAGCCTTGATGGCGACTATGGGCTTGACTTCGTCGCCCTTGTCTTTCTCTTCCTTCTTGCCGACGGACTCGTTGACGCGCTCTTTGGTACTGAAGACGGTGATGAGCACGAGGATGACCATCAGTGC
>JAEEGF011568114.1_pt1 | contig 16307 bp, 12 predicted proteins | sample 9134171 | NCBI WGS metagenome assembly JAEEGF01 (sample SAMN16246542, study PRJNA631951) | gut metagenome | biome: gut microbiome; feature: rumen; material: AP-attached | host: Bos | place: Iran: Karaj | collected 2018-10
CAACACTATCAACACATCAATCGGTCTACTCGCGCTCTGTAAAAACAGGCCTCATTCCCTTCGGGGAAGTACCTTCTGGTGCCGGTGGACGTTTGCGCAACGCGGTGGCCACAAGCGTATTATTTGGGGTTTACGCATCTCCCAACGGACAGGCAGTTTCTCTTTGTTTCCTCCTCATTTTTCGAGTAAAACAGAGTTTTTAAAATGTTATTACTCAACATTACACCGATTATCATCGCCGCAATAGTCGCCTTGGTCGTGGGCCTTGCGGTGGGTTATTTCATCACGTCCACCCTGCTGAAAAAGGCTGTCATTAAAGAAGAAACAGCATTGCTTGAAGAAGCAAAGGAAAAAGCTGAAGTCATTAAAAAGGAACGTATCCTTCAAGCCAAGGAGAAGTTCCTCCAAATGAAGGATGAACATGAAAAGGCTTGCGAGGAACGTAACCGTGCCGCCCAAAAGGTGGAACAAAAGGCCAACCAACTGAAGCAAGATGCCAGCCAAAAGATGGACGAGGCACAACGTAAGGCAAAGGAAGTGCAATCCGCACAGCAAAAATTGGAAGGCCAGATAGAGACCTTTAATAAGAAGAAGGCTGAACTGGACCGCATCTATGCTGAAGAGTCGAAGAAACTTGAGACCATCTCGGGTCTGTCGGCCAAAGAAGCTAAGGATCAGCTTGTCGAACTAATTAAGGAAGAGGCTCAGGCCGATGCCATGGTCTATGTGAAAGAAGTTACGGAAGAGGCTAAGATGAGTGCAGCTCAAACCGCCAAAAAGATTGTGCTGGAAACCATCCAACGCACAGCTTCGGAGACGGCTATCGAAAACACGGTGAGCGTGTTCAACATCGAGAACGACGAAATCAAGGGCCGTATCATCGGTCGTGAAGGCCGTAACATCCGCACCCTTGAGTCGCTCACTGGTGTAGAAATCATCATCGACGACAGCCCTGACGCTATCCTTATCTCAGGTTTCGACCCGATTCGCCGTGAAATTGCTAGACTTTCTTTGCAGAAACTTGTCGTCGACGGCCGCATTCACCCTGCCCGTATTGAGGAAGTGGTCCATAAAGTGGAAAAGCAAGTGGATCAAGAGATTATGGAAACCGGTAAGCGTACTTGCATCGACCTTGGCGTGCATAACCTCAATCCTGAACTTATCAAGATGATAGGTCGCATGAAGTACCGTACCAGTTATGGCCAGAATTTGCTGCAACACTCCATTGAGACTGCCAAACTCTGTGCCACCATGGCTGCCGAACTCGGTCTTAACGTGAAAGCTGCCAAACGTGCTGGTCTCTTGCACGATATTGGTAAGGTGGCTGAGAATGAGGAAGAACTGCCGCATGCCATCTTGGGTATGAAGGTCGCCGAGCGTCTGAAAGAGAAGCCCGACATCTGCAACGCCATCGGTGCCCACCACGAGGAAATCGAGATGGACAACCTGATTTCTCCTATCGTCCAGGTGTGCGACGCTATCTCTGGTGCCCGCCCAGGTGCCCGTCGTGAGGTGGTGGAAGCCTACATCCAGCGACTGAATAAGTTGGAGGAAATGGCTATGTCATATCCAGGTGTGGTGAAGACTTATGCCATCCAAGCTGGCCGCGAGTTGCGTGTCATCGTGGGTGCCGACAAGGTGAGCGACCAAGACGCCGACCGCATCGCTTACGACCTCTCGAAGCAGATTCAGACCGAGATGACCTATCCAGGTCAGATCAAGATTACGGTTATCCGCGAGACGAGAGCCGTTCAGTACGCAAAATAATTACTATGGCCTATGGCTAATGGCCTGCTTCAACAATAGGTAAGAGGATTACCTTTGTGGTTGAGGCAGGCCATATGCCATAGGCCAAAAAAACAAAACCATGATCAGAGAAGAAGTCGTTTTCGGCCCTATTCATAGCCGACGTCTCGGAAGCTCTTTGGGTATTAATTTGTTGCCTGAAAAGGGTAAAATTTGTACGTTCGACTGTATCTATTGCGAATGCGGATGGAATAAGGACGGTCGCAATGACACCCAGTTGCCATCGGCTGAAAAGGTTCGCAATGCTTTGGAAATTAAACTGCAGCAATGTAAAATTGATGGTGTAGCTATCGATTCCATAACCTTTAGTGGTGACGGTGAACCGACGATTAACCCTGAGTTCCCGCAAATCATTGACGATACGATAAGGCTTCGTAATCAATACTATCCACAATCCAAGATTACGGTGCTGTCGAATGCCACCATGGTACACAAGCCTGAGGTGTTCAACGCCCTGCGCAAAGTCGATAACCCGACCATGAAAATCGATGCCCCGACGAATGAGTTGATTGAAAAGATCAATCATCCCGTTCCAGGCTATGACATCCACCGCGTTGTGGAGGCTTTGAAGCAGTTTGAAGGCAACTTCATCTTGCAGACTATGTTTCTGAAAAGCAGGGATTTCGACTCTTCAAGTCCCGAAGTTTTGGACGGTTGGATGGACATTGTACGCCTACTAAAACCGCGCGAAGTAATGGTTTACACTATCGACCGCCCCACTCCCGAAGAAGGTCTGCAAAAGTTTACGGTAGATGAAATGCGAGCTTTAGTCCAACCGCTGATTAATGAAGGCTTTGTGATTCAGATAAAGGGTTAGGCCTTTTCTATTTCCACTCGAAGGTATTAATCATGTGGTCAATGTCCTCACGAATGAAGTTGATGACAGGTTGCATCGAGTCGTTGTTAGGCAGGAAATTGAAGTATAAGGCTCCACGCACGAAGTTTTTCGTGCTGTCGGTAAGGTAAAACTGCATTGGAGTGGCCACACCCTTGCCGTCCATCTCAATGAAGAGGCCGTAAACTTGGTGCTCGTCGTTGACAATCAGGCTGTCACGCATGCCATTAGCCTTTTGAAGATGCTTGGTTAACATGGTGTGAACGTCTTCCAGATACTCACCCAGATTGCCATTGACAGGCTTGTGTGTCAAGTGGATGGAGCCTTTGAATTGCGGCATCTCGACGTTGACCCAGTTTTTCTCGTCGGGTGAATAACGGTCGTAAGTCAAAAGGGCATAGTCAGGACACTCGAAACTGTAACGCTCTATAGTGTCGACTCGTGTATAGGATTTTTCGGGCAAATCGATACGGAAATAACCGCGTGGCTTGGGCAGGTAGTTGTCGTTGTCATCGCATGAGTTGGCGATGAAAGCGATGGCAAGAACTGCAAGCAATATGGATAGTCTATTCTTCATCAAACACTACTTTTACTTCTTTGATACGCTTGGTGTCAGCGTCGGTGATTTCCATGTGGAATTTTTCGAAGTTGAACTTGAACCCGATTTCAGGGATACGCCCTTCAATTTCAAGAATGAGTCCAGCCAAAGTATCGGCTTCGCCCTGCATAGGCTCGAAATAGTTCTCATCCACTCCAAATACTTTACAGAAATCAACAATACTGGTCTGGGCCTTAAAGAGATAAGAGCCGTCTTCTTGCTTTGTATAGTGTTCTTCCAAGTTGGCTTCATCGAACTCGTCATTAATTTCGCCCACAATCTCTTCAATCACGTCTTCCATAGTAATCAAACCTGAGGTGCCGCCATATTCGTCGACCACAATAGCGATGTGGATTTTCTTCTCTCGAAAGTCTTGGAAAAGGTCATTGATCTTACGGTTCTCGGGCACGAAGAAGGCGGGACGGATGAGCTTTTGCCATTCGTAGGATTGCGCGTCTAAGTAGGGGAGAAGGTCTTTCACATATAGGATGCCATTCACTTTGTCCATGGTTTCTTCATAGACAGGAATTCTTGAGAATCCACTTTTGATGACAATGGCAAGCATTTCAGTAAACTCCATGCTTTTCTCTACACCGATGATGTCAACGCGGGGAATCATCACGTTGCTCACTTCTTTCTCGCTGAAAGAGGCGATGCCTTTCAGCATTTGTTTTTCATCGAGTGGTGTGGATTCTTCGGTGGCAATGTCGACTGCCGTGGAGAGGTCTTCCATCGAAATATCGCCTTTCTTCTTCTCCAAATGCTTGTCCATGAACGAAGTAGAGTTGACCAAAGGTTTGCTCAAAGGTTTGAAGAAACCGATGAGGAAACGCAACGGTCTCGCCATGAAACGGGCCACCTTGATAGGGCGTTTACCAGCATAGATTTTTGGCGTGATTTCACCCACGATAAGAATCAAGGAGGTGACGATCACCACTTCCAACAGGAAGGCGGCCACGGGATAGTTCACCATGTCGAACAACAGAGCCATGATATAGGTCGAAAGCAGTGTTATGGTGACGTTGACAAAGTTATTGCCAATCAAGATGGTAGCCAATAAAGTCTTAGGTTTTTCACGGAGCTTCAGTACGAGTTGACTCTTAACGTCAGTGCGCGATTCAAGGTCATCGATGTCGGCAGGCTGAAGAGAGAAGAACGCGGTCTCGCTGCTTGAAATTAAGGCCGAAACGATGAGCAACAAGACAAGCACCACCAATCCGATGATGGCGCTGATGGGTTGCTCGGTAAATCCTTTGTAGAAGTTGTTTGAAACAACGGTGAGAAGTCCTATGAGAGGGTCAGGGTCGGGTGTTTCCAAAATGATGTGTTTTATGTTTTGCGCGGCAAAATTACAAATTATTTCTGATATGTCGCATTATTCATTAAAATGGCAGGTCATTGCCCTCGTCGGGGAAGTTCGGATTGTTTTGTGGAACGTAACCTGGAGTGGGCTCTGGAGCTGGAGTGTAGGGCTGGCCGTATGACGACTGTTGCTGGGGACGTGCGGGAGCCAATTGCATCATTTTTTCTGCATTGATTTCAGTGACGTAGCGCACAATACCCTGTTGGTCAGTGTATTGACGGGTCTTTAACTTGCCTTCAACATACATAAGGTCACCCTTGGCATAATTGCGGCGACCTTCAGCAATATCGTTGGCGAGGTTGCCCCACACCACGAGGTTGTGCCAGTCGGTTTGTTCCACCCAGTTGTTGTCGCGGTCGCGGTAACGTTCCGAAGTGGCTAAAGTGGCTGAGATTTTGCGGTTGCCGTTGTCAAAAGTGGTTACTTCAGGGTCTTTCCCAAGTCGGCCTATGAGGATGACTTTGTTCAAGCTTGCCATAGTTTAGTGTTTTTTAATTGTTTAAGTATAAGTCGATTAAGCGTGGAATGGGAAAGTCGCCCAAATCCGTTTCGGGCGTCAAAAATAAATCTTTTGTTTCAATCCGCAACAATTTTTTTTCAAGTTTTATTTCGATGAACTGAGCAAGGATTGTCCTATGGGTAAGCTTGTGAATAAAGACGGGTGAGGTCTTGATGATGGTAAAAGGCTTATTTTCAATAATTTGTTTGAATTGCTTTGAGGCGATAACCTCTTCCACGGACATAGGTTGCTCACTTTCGATGCATGGGAAGTCATATAGGTTTTTCCAAATGTCGTTGTCGCTGCGTTTGTGCAGGTAAATGCAACCATTAGTCTTGATTACCAAATAGTTGAAATATCTAGTCGTGACTTTTACCTTCTGTAGTTTTACGGGTCTTTGCATTACGGTTTGGTGGGCAAAGGCAAGGCATTGTGCTTGGAGGGGACAAAGCAAACAGTTAGGATTCTTGGGCGTGCAATGCAGGGCTCCAAATTCCATCAAGGCTTGGTTGTGGAGCCCAGGTTGCTTACGATTGAGCAAATCCTCGGCAAGTTGGGCAAAGAGTTTTTGGCCTTCATTAATATTAATAGGTGTATCAATGTCGTAAAGGCGTGCGAGCACACGGTATACGTTTCCGTCGACTACGGCATGGGGCAAGTTGAAGGCGATGGATGCAATAGCGGCAGCAGTATAATCACCAATTCCCTTTAGTTGCTTGAGTTTTTCGTAATCGGGAGGGAATTGGCCTTTGTGTTCTGAAGTGACTTGTTGGGCGCAATGGTGCAGGTTTCGGGCACGTGAGTAATAGCCTAATCCCTGCCACATTTTCAGCACTTCTTCTTCCGATGCTTCTGCAAGGTCTACCACTGTAGGCCATCGCTCAATAAACCGTAGGTAGTAGTCCATGCCTTGGCTGACGCGAGTTTGCTGCAAAATAACCTCGGAGAGCCATACTTCGTAAGGTGTTGGGTTATGTCGCCAAGGAAGGTCGCGACGGTTGGCGTCAAACCATTTTAATAGGGTATCTTGTATGATATTCATTGATTTTCCAGCTGCGAAATTCTTTATTTATAACTCATTAGAAGAAAAAAAATGCATTAATCGGGTGCGCGTATTGAAAATGTTCGTACCTTTGCCGCAAATTTACAACAAACATTATAACTAACCATTAAATAAGAGAAAAAATGACAAAAGCAGAAATCGTTGCTGAAATCGCAAGCAAGACTGGCATTGAAAAAGGCGCTGTCCAGAATGTTGTTGAAAACTTCATGGAAGTTGTGAAGAACGCTATGGCTAAGGGCGAGAACGTTTATCTGAGAGGCTTCGGCAGCTTCATCATCAAGACAAGAGCTGAAAAGACTGGCCGTAACATTGGCAAGAACATCGCCATCACCATCCCGGCCCATAAGATTCCGGCCTTCAAGCCTGCTAAGACCTTCATGAACGCTGTCAAATAAGAACAACTTGTAAAATCTTTATATTATGCCAAACGGTAAGAAACACAAAAGACACAAAATGTCGACTCATAAGCGCAAAAAACGCTTGAGAAAGGATAGACACAAGAAGAAATAAGCTCTTCTTGAGCCTAAACACGACAATAACACAGCATTGGCCTATACCATTGTTGTGTTATTGTTTTATCAATCAATTCGTTAACCCCAAAGTTAAAACACTATGTCTGAAGAACAACAGCAAGAGGTTGTGGAAGTAAAGACGGTGACGCGCGATTTGGTCATCAATTCGCACGCTTCGGAGGTTGACATCGCTCTTCTGGAAGACAACGCACTTGTCGAACTTCACAGAGAAAAGACCAATAACCAATTTGCAGTTGGTGATGTTTACTTGGGTAGGGTGAAGAAGATCTTGCCTGGCCTCAACGCAGCTTTCGTTGATGTGGGCTACCCCAAGGAGGCTTTCCTGCATTATCTTGACCTAGGTCTGCAGGCTAATTCGCTGATCAAGTACAAGAAGGCGGTCGTCGGTGGCGACGATGTGCCTATGGACAAGTTCAAGCTTGAGCCCGACCTGCCCAAGAATGGCAAGATTGGGGATTTGCTCAACGTGGGTGACCTGCTCCCCGTGCAAATCGCCAAAGAACCCATCCACACCAAAGGACCGAGAATCACCGCAGAAGTCTCTTTTGCAGGGCGTTATATCGTTCTCGTCCCCTTCTCCAACCGCATTTCGGTATCCCAAAAAATCCGCAGCAGCGAGGAGCGTAACCGTCTCCGCCGTCTGATTCAGAGCATCAAGCCCGCCAACTACGGCGTCATCATCCGTACTGTCGCTGAAGGCAAGAAAGTGGCCGACCTCGACGCCGACCTCCGTTCGCTGATCTCCAAGTGGGAACAGTGTATCATCGAAATGAAAAAGATGACCACCTTCGGCAGGATGGTCAGCGAGATGGACCAGACCAGCGTCATGCTGCGCGATTTGCTCAACGAGTCGTTCAACAATATCCATGTGAACGATGAGAAACTCTATGAAGAGATCCAGAAAAACATTCAGACCTTCGCACCGCAAAAAGTTGATATTGTGCAACTTTACAAAGGCAAAGAACCCATCTTTGACTATTTCAACGTTACTAAGCAAATCAAAGGCTTTTTCGGTCGCGTGGTCACCATCAAAAACGGTGTTTACCTCATCATCGAACACACTGAGGCTATGCACGTCATCGACGTCAATAGTGGCCACCGTGTGAACAAGGAGAATTCGCAGGAAGACAACGCTTTTCAGGTCAACATTGAAGCCGCCAAGGAAATCGCACGCCAGTTGCGTCTGCGCGATATGGGCGGCATCATCATCGTCGACTTCATCGACATGCACGAAGCCAAACATCGCAAGGACTTGTTTGATGCCTTGGTCGAGGCTATGTCGCATGACCGTGCCAAACACACCATCCTTCCCCCAACGAAGTTTGGTCTCATCCAAATCACACGTCAGCGCGTACGTCCTGAGACAGAGGTGCAGGTGCAGGAAAAATGCCCCGTCTGTGACGGTGAAGGCAAAATCCGTCCCGCCATCCTCTTCATCGACGAAATCGAAAACCACCTCAAGTACCTCATGGTCGACCAAAACGAGAACCATCTGACCCTTCAGGTACATCCTTTCATCTATTCCTACCTTTGCATAGATGGCCTGTTTTCGATTCGCCGCAAATGGATGAAGAAATACGGCAAAAAATTCAAAGTGCAGTCAATGCCCGAATTCCACATGTTGCAGTACAACTTCCAAAACGCCAATGGCGACGACATTAAACTATAAAATTTGTCGAAGGAAGTCACTGCCAAAAAACCTCAGAAGGCTCGTTTGCACGACGAGCCTTTTTTTATGGTATGCCCTAAAGGGCAGAAATAGTTCAAAAATCCATCAAAAAGCTTTCAAATAGGTTTTCTAAAATTTTGAATTGATTTTTGTCAGATTTCTTTGCGAAGCAAATCCCCATAAATTCCTATCTTTGCACCCAAATAACTTACGACTGAACAACTGAATAACTGATAACTGATGAAAGACATCGTATTAAGCGGCATTCGCCCCACCGGAAACCTTCACCTCGGCAACTACTACGGTGCCGTGCGTAGCTTCGTGAAGATGCAGGAAGATTACAACTGCTATTTCTTCATTGCCGATTGGCACTCGCTGACCACGCATCCCACGCCTGAAAACATACAAAAGTCGGCCCGCACCATTTTGGCCGAATACCTCGCCTGTGGCATCGACCCCGAAAAGGCCACCATCTACATCCAAAGTGATGTGCCGGAGACCATTGAGCTGTATCTCTACTTCAACATGAACGCTTATATCGGCGAGCTGGGTCGCGTGACCACCTTCAAGGAGAAGGCCCGTCAACAGCCCGACAACGTGAACGCCGGCTTGTTCACCTATCCGACATTGATGGCTGCCGACATCCTGCAACATCGTGCCAAATGGGTGCCTGTGGGTAAGGACCAAGAGCAGAACATGGAGATGGCACGCAAGTGCGCTCGCCGCTTCAATAATATCTATAAGGTGGAATTCTTCCCTGAGCCGCAAAACTACTATTTCGGCGGCGATGCCATCAAAGTGCCGGGATTGGACGGTAGCGGCAAGATGGGCAAGAGCGATGGCAACTGCATCTATCTCTTCGAGGACGAGAAGACCATGCGCAAGAAGGTGATGCGCGCTGTCACCGATAGCGGCCCGACTGAGCCCAATAGTCCCAAACCCGAGGTTATACAAAACCTCTTCACGATGATGAACATCGTTAGTGAGCCTGAGACGGTGAAATATTTCGACGAGAAGTGGAACGACTGCTCTATCCGCTATGGCGACATGAAGAAACAACTGGCCGACGACTTGGAAAAAGCAGTCGCCCCTATCCGCGAGCGCATCAAGGAGTTCTCTTCCGATGAGGACAGACTGAACCGCATCGCCCGCATGGGCGCCGAAAAGGCCCGTGAAAGTGCAGCGAAGACCTTGAATGAAGTGAGGAAAATTATTGGATTTAGACAATATTAATTGATAGTGGATTACTGAGGCTGAGCCTATTGCCGTCATTGCGGGCTTGACCCGCAATCTCCCAAACGAAAGGGTGTTGTCTCCGTGCTGGGGAGATGGCGGATGTTCCTCCGCCATGACGGCAAAAGGTCGAGTTTTTATCTTTCACAGCCTCGTTTCTCAATATAAAACAATATGGGCGATTTTATTACCTACGAAAAAATTCCCGAAAGGGCTGTGCTTATTGCCGTTGCCAGCAAACAACAAGGTCGTGAGCGCACGGAAGAATATCTCGACGAGCTGGCTTTCCTGCTGGAGACCGCTGGTGGTGTGCCCGTGGCACGTTTCGTGCAAGCCATGGACCATCCGAGCAGCGTGACCTACCTCGGCTCGGGCAAATTAGAGGAGATTCATCAATATATTAAGGCGGAAAACATCGAGCTGGCCGTCATCGACGACGAGCTGAGCGCCACACAGGCTCGTAACATGGAACAGGCATTGGAGTGCCGTGTCCTCGACCGCACAAGCCTCATTTTAGACATTTTTGCCTCCAATGCCCATACCGCACATGCCAAGGCGCAGGTAGAACTGGCGCAATACCAATATCTTCTGCCTCGCTTGACCCGTATGTGGACCCACTTGGAGCGCCAACGCGGTGGTATCGGTATGCGTGGCCCTGGTGAAACCCAGATCGAGACCGACCGCCGCTTGATTCTCGATCGTATCGCTTTGCTGAAAGAGAAATTGAAGGAAATAGACATGCAGAAGACCGTGCAGCGCAAAAACCGTGGCAAGTTGGTGCGTGTAGCCTTGGTGGGTTATACCAATGTGGGCAAGTCGACCATCATGAACCTGCTGAGCAAGTCGGAGGTCTATACTGAAAATAAATTGTTTGCCACGCTTGACACGACCGTGCGTAAAGTGGTGGTGGAGAATCTGCCTTTCCTGTTGTCTGATACAGTCGGTTTTATCCGCAAATTGCCGCATCATCTCGTAGAGTCATTCAAATCCACTTTGGACGAGGTCCGTGAGTCGGATATTTTGCTCCATGTGGTCGATATCTCGCATCCCGACTTCGAGGCGCAGATGGAGGTTGTCAATCAGACTTTGGCCGAACTGGGTTGCGCCGACAAGAAGACCATCGTCGTCTTCAACAAAACCGATGCCTACACTTGGGAGGAGAAAGACCCCGACGACCTGACGCCGCCCACCAAGCGCAACGTCTCCTACGATGAATTGAAAAAGACCTGGATGGCCAAGATGAATGAAAACTGCATCTTCATCTCCGCCAAAAATCGCGACAACTATCAGGAATTCCGTGATTTGCTCTACAAGGAAATCCGCGATATGCACGCCATAAGGTATCCATACGACAATTTCCTCTATTAATCCTATGCCTCAAACTCTCAACTCCCAATTCTCAATTCTCAATTCTCAATTCTTAATGTGCCTCATAGATACTCATACCCATATATACGACAATCAGTTCAGCCTCGACAGAAACGAAACCGTACAACGGGCATTAGATGCAGGCGTGAAGATGATGCTCCTGCCCAATGTGGATGCCTCGACCATTGCACCGATGCTTGAACTGCATGAGCAATGCCCCGATTGCACCCGCGTGATGATGGGCTTGCAGCCCGAAGAGGTGAAGGAAGACTATAAGGAAGTGCTTTCCACGATGGAAAAAGAACTGGAGCGTGGCATTTATGTAGGAGTAGGGGAGGTTGGCCTTGATTTCTACTGGGACGTGACTTATGAAAAGCCACAACTTGATGCCTTCGAGACCCAACTGGATTGGGCGAAGCAGCTCCACCTGCCTCTATCCATACATTGTCGTAATGCTTTTGACAAGATGGTGAAAATCCTTGAAAAGAAACAAGACGGCAATCTGCGTGGCATCATGCACTGCTTCACTGGAACGGAAGAGGAAGCCAAAGTTTATCTTGAATTGGGTTTCCACCTCGGTCTGGGAGGGGTGACGACCTACAAAAACTGTGGCGTGAAGGATTATCTTCCTAATCTACCTTTGGATAGAATCGTTTTGGAAACCGATGCGCCTTATTTGTCACCTGTTCCTTGTCGTGGCAAGCGCAATGAACCGGCGTTTTTGGTTTATACAGCACACCGCATTGCCGAAATCTTTCAAATGCCTTTGGAAGACTTAGCCACCGCCACCACCACCAATGTAAATGCTTTGTTCCGCTTCTGAGTCCAATTGACATCCAATTGACAATTGACAATTGACAATTGACAATTGAAAATTCTCAATTCTCAATTCAACATTCTGCATTCTGCATTCTACATTCTGCATTCTGCATTCAACATTCTGCATTAATATTAATAAGGTGTACTTTTTCTCCCTTTTTTCCAAAACCTCCTATTTTTTTTCTCTTTTTTTTCACCATACTATTTTTTTTTCTATTTTTGCCGCGTATATCTATAATTATGTAAGAATTGAACCCAATACAATTAACTTAATTATTAACTAAATTCAAATCACAATGAAAAGAAAGTCATTACTTTTCTTGCTGCTTTTCGCGCTATTGGCGCCGTGGGCAGCGAATGCACAAAGCGTTCAGATTGGAGATGGAACAGCTACGAACTCGTACTTGCCGAGTTATTCGTTGTATAACTATTCCGTCACCCAACAGATCTACACTGCCGAAGAAATTGACGCTTCAGGCAACATCACCAGCATTGCCTTCTACAACGCTGGTAGCGAGAAAGCCAGACAGTACAACATTTACATGGCTCACACCACGAAGAGTGCTTTTGAAAGCACTACCGACTGGATTGCGCTCACTGATGCCAACTTGGTTTATCAAGGAGCAGAGGCCGTTGCTATGGTCGCTAACACATGGACCACTTTCACTTTCGACACCCCGTTCGCCTATAATGGCACTGACAACTTGGTCATCGGAGTGCTCGACCTGACTGGATCTTGGGAAAGCGGTATGAGCTGCCGTGCTTTCACTGCGGCAGACCAAGCACTTTACAAGTATCAAGACGCTGGTGCTTATGGCATCGATGGCACTTACAATGGAACTGTGCAAACAGCTTATATGGGATCTACCAAAAACCAAATCGTTCTTGGTGGTATCCAACAGGCTCATCCCGCTCCTACTGGTTTGACAGCCACTCCACACCCCACCACTGCCGACCTCAGCTGGACTGAAAACGGCACGGCTACACAATGGGAAGTGGCTTACAAGACCTCGGCTGAAGAGGAGTTCACCACTGTCGTTGTCAACACCAACCCCTACACGCTCACTGGCCTCACTGGCGAGACTGCCTACAACGTCAAGGTGCGTGCTTATTACAGTGAAACAGCCCAAAGCCAATGGAGTGCTGTTGTGAACTTCACCACCCAACCAGCTTGCCCCGCTCCTACTGCGCTGGCCAGCTCGAACCTCACTACCTCCTCAGCTACCTTGACGTGGACTGCTGGCTATGAGGAATCCGATTGGGTGCTGCAATACGGTACTTCTTTCAACTTCGACGAGGGTACCTATACTGAAGTGACTGTGAATGGCACTCCGACCTACGAAGTCACGGGCCTCAGTGAGTTTACCACTTACTATGCCCATGTTAAGGCCGACTGCGGTGGCGACAGCCAAAGCGAGTGGAGCACTATGCTCACCTTCACCACCAAGGAGATTTGCCCCGAGGGTAAGATCTGCATTGGCGACGGCACGGCTACAAGCACATCTCTGCCTGCCAACAACTATTACAATTATAGTTTGACACAGCAAATCTACACCGCTGCCGAAATTGGCGAAGCTGGTGCCATCCTGAGCATCGACTTCTTCAAAGCCAGTACGACTGCCATGGCGGTTGATTTGGACATCTACATGGTGAGCACCACCAAAGACGAGTTCGCAAGTGCTACAGATTTTGTCCCCGTCACTTCCAGCGACCTCGTATTTAGCGGTACAGTGACCTTTGCCGACAACGCTTGGACCACCATCGAACTTGACGCTCCTTTCATCTATGACGGCACCAGCAATGTCGCCATCATGGTTGACAACAATACGGGTGACTACGTAAGCAGCACTCCTTTCTATGTATTCTCTTCGGACAAGAATCAAGCGCTCTATGCTTACGCCGACGGAACCAACTACGATCCGTTTGCTCCTGCATTCTCCTATAGAACGGCTACCAAGAACCGCGTCCGCCTCGTTGTTGGCGAACCGCCTGCGTGCCCGAAGCCCATGGGTCTTGCTGTCGACTACGAAGGCGGCACCGAAGCCACCATCAGATGGACCAGCGATGCTGAGGCTTGGAACATGCGCGTGAACGGCACCGAAATCAATGGTACCATCACCAACCCCTATACTCTGACTGGCCTTGAAATGGCTACCACCTACAACGTGGAAGTGCAGGCCAACTGCGGCAGCTCCACCTCTGATTGGGCTAGCGTCAGCTTCACCACTGATGCCTGCTTGCCTGAAGACATGTGCACACTCACCTTCGAACTCACCGACAGCTATGGTGACACCTGGAATGGCAACGCCATTCAAGTGGTGGATGCTCTGACGGGCGCAGTAATCGGACAGGTTACTAATACTACCAGTGACCACGCTAATGCTCCTATTACAGATATTGTAACTCTTTCTGTTTGCGACGGCCTTGCCATCAACTTCGTTTGGGTTAGTGGTAATTATGCTTCGGAGACTTCCTATGTGGTTTACGATGTGAACGGCGCTGAAATCCTCAGTGGTTCTGCCGGTTCAGGCATGCTTACCGACTACACTGTCGACTGCACCGTAACGACTTGCATCAAGCCCGCCAACCTTGCCGCTGAAGACGTTACTGCCAATTCTGCCACCCTCTCCTGGACTTCGCAGCACAACAACTTTGAGATCCAGTATCGCGAGAAGTATCTTGGCGCTGGCAATGATTTCGAGAACGGCATGGGCGCTTGGACCACCATCGACGCCGACGGCGACGGATTTAACTGGGAACTCGGTTCTGTAGCAATGGCTGGTTATCTCATTCCTTCACATGATGGTGAGGATTGCGCCACATCCAAGAGCTATGATGGCGACGCTGGTCCTCTGACTCCCGACAACTATCTGGTTTCGCCTCAAATCGAATTGGGTGGTAGCATCAGTTTCTGGGCCTGTGCACAGGATCCCGACTATGCAGCTGAACATTTCGGCGTGGCCGTGTCCACCACGGGCAACACCGATGCCGCTGATTTCAGAACCATCGAAGAATGGACAATGACCGCTAAGGCTGGTAGAGCCATCACTGGTAACTACCTGACAAGAAACCGTGGCAACAGAGAAGGCACTTGGTATGAATATACCGTTGACTTGAGTGAGTATGCTGGTCTGACTGGTTATGTGGCCATCCGCCATTTCGACTGCACCGACATGTTCTATCTGAATGTGGATGGAATCACCATCGTTGAGCCTAATGCCACTGAGCCTGAATGGATTACTGTTGAAGGTCCTATCGAAGCAAGCCCCTACACCCTCACTGGCTTGAATCCTGAGACCACCTATGAGGTTCGCGTGCGCTGCATTTGCGGTGAAGACGACTACACCGACTGGGCTACTGCCGAGTTCACCACGCTGCCGCTTTGCCAAGCTCCTACTGATCTTACCGTGAGCGATATCACTACCAATAGCGCCGTGATAAGCTGGACTTCCGAGGCCAATTCCTTCGACGTCGAATTGGACGGCGAAGTCATTGCTCAAGAAATCACCGAGACTAGCTACGCCTTAAATGACCTTGATCCCGGTACCATTTATACCGTGAGAGTGCTCGCTCATTGCGATGAAGGCGATAGCGAATGGTCGGCTGAAAAGAATTTCTTGACCAATTGCGAAGCCTTCGACCTGCCTTACGAATACGACTTTGACGATATGCTGACCAGCGTTAATCCTGAAGCCAATTGCTGGACTACTTACACATGGAACGATGAGAATGAAGTTGCTTACTATTATGAAGACGACACACACACTGGCATCATGGTAGGTTTCAGTTCAACATATCCAATTGCAGATGGTGAATCTGAATCCTATCAGCAAATCCTCATTTCTCCTGAATTGAATACCGAAGCTGCTTTGACTGTTTCGTTCGACTACAGACCTAATCGCTATGTTGAAGATACTCATGTTGAGAGCTTCGCAGTGGGTTATCTGACCTCCTTTGAAGACTTTGACTTAGAGGTGGTCGAGTACGTTGAGGCCACTAATCCTGATGAAATGACAACCTATACCACGACCATACCTGCTGGCGCCAAGTATGTGGCTGTTATTTACACAGGCGAGAATCCTTATACATTGAATGGTGGATATGCTTCAGCTCTCTTTGTTGACAACTTCAGCTTCACAGAGGCTGCTGGTGGAAGCCAGACTATAGCCTTGACGGAGGACTGGAACTGGGTGAGTTTGAACGTTGAGGGCGAGGCTATGGATCTGCTCGAGCAGATGGAGGTTGCCCTTGGCGACAACGGGATCCAGATCGAGTCGCAGTACGATGGTCTCACGGAGAACATTGGAGACGGATATTGGATGGGAGATTTGCAAGAGGTCGGAGTTGTGAACGAGAGCATGTACCTGGTACAGGTTGCCGCTGACTGCGAGATCGAGTTGCAGGGCGAGGTTGCCGATCCTGCCGACCATGTGATCACGCTGTATCCTGAGTGGACGTGGATAGGCTTCCCGTGCACGGAGGAGGTTGACATCATGGTAGCCTTGTCGGGACTTGAGGCAG
>JAEEGF010216662.1_pt1 | contig 16306 bp, 16 predicted proteins | sample 9134171 | NCBI WGS metagenome assembly JAEEGF01 (sample SAMN16246542, study PRJNA631951) | gut metagenome | biome: gut microbiome; feature: rumen; material: AP-attached | host: Bos | place: Iran: Karaj | collected 2018-10
CAATATATGCTTCTGCCTCGTCACGCCATGTAATTCCGTATGTTAGAGATAATTCGCTCTTGCCAAGTCCTTTCATCTGTGGGAATATGTACCATATCCAATGAGAGATTTTCTTGCCATTACGTACTTCTTGTAAAGCTTGGGAGTACGTATGTTCTTGCGCTCTGAGGAAACGACCTAAATCATAGAATTTTTCCAATAACAGTAAAGCGGGTTTTGAGTAAGGTGCGAAAGTTCTAAGAGAACATCCAACGACCCAATCCCATGTGCTTAAACCATATTCCAGATGGTTAAATATGAAACGACGTTCAGCATAATGTTCTAAAAGGAATGTAGCATGATAGTTGTAAGGCTCTTCTATTTCCTTGAAGAATTTTTCTGGATCCTCTGTTGGTAAATCGTGAAGACATGGGAAGAATGTATATGTTTCAACCCAGCTTATCGTTTCCTTTCCGTTTTCAAATTCGTCTTGTGTAATGAATCCATTGTTATAATTCTCCAAATCCTGCTCAGTCTTTCTATTATCGTATAGTACTTTTTCCAAGTCTTTTTTCTTGTAATTATCCCAAATAGTAGTTATCATACCTTCTCTATCTCCCCAAATACCAACCATACTTGCGGATTTTAGAAGACGATTACTAACCTCTCCTACTATTTCGACTTTACCAACTTGTCCGATTTTCATGCCATCCTATTAACGTATTTAACAACAAGGGCTTCAAGCAGGTGCTTTCCCATATTCATTCTCACCTTTATCTCCTTTTGGAAAGGCAGCGTATATCCACGATACAACAGGAATGAGTATATACCATCCAGAGGCTCCAAAATCATGCAAACGTCTTGCTCCTTGTGAGAACCAAAACCAATCTACTACGATATGTATTATGGCTTTTACAATGCTATCTTCTACCACAGGAGAAAAGAGAAATATCAAAACAGAACCTACAATGCTTATGATATATTCAGTCCTGTTGATTCTGCCAGAGAAAGAAAACCTCATCAATAGTTTCTTCAAGGATTCATCTGATTCTATAACTGTTTCCTGTTCTTTTTTCTCAGTAGTTGGTTCTGGAATTGCACTGTTCTGTGCTGCGACATAGCCATTATCCTTTGATTTATTCATCCAATAAGCATAATCAGAATCAGCCGCAGTACCTTTCGTCCCTTTATAGTATAAGGCGAGATAATATTGTGCCTCGGCATTGCCAGAGCCTGCATAAGAATACAACTCCTTAAAAGCTTTCTTATTTCCTTGCGATGCTTCTTGCATCATCTGTTCGTAGTTATTCATTATCTTTGCTATTGGTTCTCTCTATGATTCTGCTCGGTAAATTTCAACACTTTTAATAGCGTTTCTCTTATCATTACCTCTGGTTGCTTATCATACCAATTCCTTTCTTGTGTAAATTGGTCTGAATGATATTCCTCACCATTTTCATTTATAAGATTGAATGCAGGTGCTTGTCCGTACCAATTTCCATAGAAATAAAGATTATCTATCTTCCATCCATTAAATACAGGTTCATCACAAGCTTCTTTCATAATCTCAGCACAGTAGTTATGATTTCCATTGTAACTATATGTGAGCCGATCTTTCATTATGAAATCGTATTTGGTCAAGTCTCCGAATAGATTTGCTTCTTCAACAGCGAAGAAGCCACCTATCCTTTTGATACCAAAGACTTTTCCTTTATAGTTAGACCTGTAATCTTCCATTTAAATACGATTATATGACCTATGATTTAGAAACTCTTGCCAAAATGAGAACCTGCTAGGTCGATACCAAATCCAACATCTTCAAACCAGATATTATATACCATAGGCTTTAAAGATTTGTGGGAATAGGGAGCAATCTTTATTGTTGCTCTTGCAGTACGTTTTGTTAATCCCTTAGCAACGAAACTACCCTGTTGTCTAATACGAGTTGCTCGTAAAACTGATAGTTTGCTACTATATTCAGATGATTCTAAATCACTTTTCATTAACGGCCTCCCAAATTGTTTAAAGCAATCTTTTATGGTTGGATAAACATCACATACATAATATTCTACTGTTCCTGTATATTCCCACCAAAGACCTTTCTTACTATGCTCCTTAACTTCTTTTTTTGTTGGCGGAGTACGATTATCTATATCAAAACTGAAAAAGTAATTTGATGGATGTTCCCAGGGGAGGTACAAAACAAATCCATTATAATTCCCTTGCATTTGAGCCGAAAAGCTACTCCAATTGCCCCAATAGCCGTCATAACAACAGCAAAACTTTTTTGTCTGAGACATGGAAGTAAGTGTTCCTAAGAACAAGAAAAAAGCAATAGTGTAACTCCTGAATCGTATCATTAGCAATCCTCCTATTATTTAATAATAAACATTTCATTACCAGTATCAAGAAGGTAATTCCCCAAATCCATCAAGTCAAGAACCATACTCTTCTCGGACTCACTCTTGGCATTATTATACATGGCTTGTAGAGATATAATAGGTTTATTACACGGCTTCCAATTCTGACCGTTCTTTATACCCATGCATGTGATTTCAACATAACCGTTGCTTTTAGTAACTACTCTTGCTCTAATTGGAGTGGCAGCATTTGTTCCCAACTTAATACCATCAAACAGTTGTACTTCATCTGACACAACCCTTAATGTTTCTGCATTGCTATTAGAGGAAAATGGATCTGAATATAGCCAACTATTAGAACTTGAACTACGTGGAATATCTGGAGCGGTTGTTTTCATGCCACTCATATCTGTTGATTGATATTTTACTCCGTAGTCACTGTAGTTTGGCTCTTTCTTAATCGTAATGTCATAGGTGTACTGAGCGTAAGATGATATACTCAGCATTGTCATAGTCACAAATAAAAACAATTTCTTCATACCAATAACATTTTGTGCTATCAGTTCCCAAGATGAATAGCGGATTAGTTTAAAGAATCGTGGGACTATTGAATACTATCAGACCGAGGTTCTGGACTACCTACCAATGGATAATAAACAACAGTGCCCACGACCTGATATATTATGCCCATAAGGGTACAATAATCAATACGTGAGCCTATTGCTACTCTCCCCATTGGTCGAAATTGTCCAGATTTCGGTACTGGGATAAGCATCAATCGCTCTTTCTAAATCGAGCCATTAAAAACGCACACCTACACGTAGGGTACTTGAAACTCGCCTCAAAGATAGTGAAAAATCAATAAAGTTGACTATGACTTATTCAAACCTTAACAATTATTTAGAGAAACTGCATACATACAAACAAAATGATAGGGGAAATTCATTAGCGAACCTCCCCAATCTATAATTATAGCCCAAAGTCTTTCTTGATTCTCTGAACTGTTGAGATACCTTTTCCTGTTAGTGTTGCAATAGTCCTGATACTATAGCCTCTCTTTAAATAGGAAATAATGTCTTTATATTGCTCTTTCTTCTGTTCAATGGTCTTAACACTGCCAACTTTTCTCCCAAGTTTGCCGCCATTCTTAATATATTGTGCCCTTCCAGAATTGAGACGAAACTTTATGTTCTCTCTTTCTAGTTGTGCGCAAGTTGAGAGGGTTGCTATCATAATGGGGGCAAATAGTGTTGGCTTCCCATCACTATCTAATAAGGTTAATTGCTCTTTCTGTAGATAGAGATTTATCCCATTATCTATTAAATCTTTTACTGTAGCCAGAACTTCAAAAGCATTTCTCCCAAGTCTGGAAAGTTCACTAACTAAAAGGATAGTGACGTTTTTCTGTTTGCAGTAGTCGATAGCTTGCAATAAAATGGGTCTCTCTGAGTTCTTCTTTGCTCCAGAAATCTTTTCTTCAAATATTCTGGAAATCTCATAATTCTGATATGCTGCATAACTGCGTAAATCAGAAACTTGACGTTCTGTGTTCTGCCTATCTGATAGACTAGACACTCTAGCATAAATAACTGCGTTCATATAAGTCTTTGATTAAATTGAGTTGCAAAATGTGTTCATAAAAGTCCCTGATAGAGACTAATATGAACACTATTTAAGTTTGTACTAATAATTTACCATTTCGTAAAGTGGTGGAGTACGCATTAGGTCTAATTTCTTGCCAATAGCAAAGAATCCTTCACATCTTCTGAACTCCAAAAACTCTATATACCAAGGATTGGGTTTTACTTCATATCGTATAAACTTCCGATTCTTGAAAAACCAAGTTTTATAGTCATTATCTTCTATTACTTCAATAGCCCTAATGTCTATTTTCATGTATCTGACCCAGAGACTTTCAAGTCTTATTCTATACCAACCTGTGTTTTGTTTTCCTTCTTTCTTAGCCATTAGGTGACATGATGCAGTGATATTGCAATAGAACTCATTTATGAATCTGTCAGATGGATATAATTTTACTTTCTTTTCCATTTTATTGAGATTAAAAGGGGAACGCTCCTAAAGTTGGAATGCTCCCCAAGTTTGTATTAATCGATAAACCATTGATAACGTTCTTCTCCATGTAGGGCTGAGTTAATCCCTAGGGCTATCTCTGTAGCGTTGAGGCTTCTGTCTAAGAATGAATCTATATAAGAAGATTTGTTTGCACCTGTCAGAAGATTGTAGAAATTCCACATATTGAGGTCACGGCCATAGCCTCCAAAATCTTCATCATTTATATAGGACTTTGCGACTTGATTAATCTGTGTGTCAGTTATCAAAAGTCGTGGTATATCCTTTTGGATTCTCATTGGCAGGCTCTGGTAAAGTCGCATCTTCCCAATCACTTGACAGAACTGGTGCATTGATAGTGAACTGTTGCATAACTGCTGCATCAAATGAATCTGTTTAGCAGGGTTGAAGTTGTGGAATAGTTCCAAAACTCTTTGATAAAGTTCTCTAGTACTGCTAACCCTAATTTCTCCTTTATAGCCATCTGTGAAAATGCAGAGGTTGCAGCAAACTGTGTTCTTAAATCCAATGGCCACCCTAAAAAGTTCTGGTGACTTCTTGGAGAATAAGTTTTGCTGATTGTAGGCTCGGACTCCTACGACAGAAAGATAAAGCCTGTTGCCGTTGATGTCCTGATAGATTGTAGGAATGTCAATACTAAAGCAAGCCCGCTCAAAGTACTGTGTTTTGTCACTCTCTAAGAGTTGGTTTGCTGGCTTGTGAATTGCAGAAGGAATACGACCTTTAATAACGTGTGATGCTCTGATAATTGGACTTTCAACAGTTTCACCCCTGAAAAAGTCTTTTGTAGCTTCTCCAATTGTCTCAATAAAGAGAGGATGTGAAATTGTTAGTTCATTATCTTTTGCAAATACGGGTGTAATGCAGTCGTGCTTTAGTTGGTCTAAAGTCACCTCGACTGTGTTAGCTTCAATGAAGTGCTTTGTACGTTTTACGACAGGCTCTTCACTCACTGGCTCGACAATCTCAGCATCCGAGAAATCAAACCTCTGACCGTGCATAACGGTTGGTAACAAAATTTGCTCCATAATGAAATGAAATTTAAAAGATGAATAAATAAATGGGACTGCCTATTATTGAATAATAAGCATTCTTTTTCTTTATGTATGTGTAGGGGTGCTAAGAGGTTAGTGCGCCAGCGTGTATAAGACTATCCTGAAATCATTTCCATGAGCATGGGGAGAGGGGGCATGTTGTTTTTGATGGTATATGTATATATAAATAAGGTGTAGGTTATTTTTGGTGATACTGTAGGATCCGGTATATCATGTGATTTGGAATCTATGAAATCCAGCATCATTTTACGACGAAAATTGTGGCCGCTATATTTTATGATATAGATGGTGGTTGTAGATAAAGTTGGAGTTTAATTCAGAAAATGGATGGGAGAACTGTACCCTAATAGCCATTTTACGTTAAAAAATTCTACTTTTTAAATGGTGGAAGGGGGATTCTCAGATTAAATGCATACTTTTGATGAAATTTTATATAGGCTTATGGAAGAAATGGAATATGTAGAATGGTATTGTAAGCACTTATTAGAAGTAGCTACTATAGATGGGCAGGAATATGTTTTTAATGACCTATCTCTTACTAATGATGATTTAGCAGAGAGTAATGCAAATAAGTTGGGTATAAAAAAGAATGTATTTAAGTATGAATTAGACGATAACTACAATAACGTTGCTCCAAAACTAAACTATGATGCTTTATGGAAGTTAAGCCTTTATCTATACCAATACATTTATCTATACCCATTAGCTGTAGAAAACTTACCACATATTGATGAATATATGAAGTTAGTTATCTATGCAGAAGAAAATGAGAATGACATAAATGCTCTTCAATTTTATAGTCCAAAAGCGAAGAATAGTTTGGTCATTGAAAATAAAAAGCTGATTAATATCTTAATGAAGTCAATATGGAATGAGGCTAAGACCATTCTCAATAATGAGGATTATGAATCATTTGATTTTGAAAATGTCACTTTAAAGCCAGCAAAAGATGTAGTTAACAAAACTACCTTAGACTGGGCTTTCGTCCAAGAATTAAGTTTGTTTTTTATATCGTATATGGGGGAAAAGAAACTATCCTCTTCTATAAAAAATGTAATCATTACTATTCTTAAAGTATTTAATAACGAAGTTTTTGACAAACGAGATTCCGCTCTTAATGTAAGATATACAAAGATGAAATACGATGCTACAAAAGGGAGAATAATTGCTAATCAATATTTCATACATGAGCATCAAATTTATAAAGGGAATCCATTGGGATATACTTATGTCCGTAATCCAGAGTCACTTAAAATACGAAGAAAGTTTAAAGAAATGTTAGATAACTATCGGAAGAGAACATAGACATTTAAACCGATAAACAGCATATTATAATTACCCATACCTTTGCAGTCGTAAAACAGAGTATTAATTGTTAAACGGCTGTGCTAGATGCCATAATAAATCCCAAGGGCATGGGTAATTTTTATGAATAATAATTTAAAATTGGAGAATTTCAAAGTTTATGAAGTTAACGAACTTATTGAGGCTGGTTACAAGTTTGCACGCTTAGCAAGTAATCGTAAGTTTGACAAGAATGCTTTAACTGCAAAAAAGAAATCACTGAAGTCCAAAGGGCTGTTACAACCTGCGATCGTTGTTCCTGCACAATGGGCTATTGATGAAGGATTAGAGGTAATCGATTTTGTCACAGAAGAACCACTAGATCCTAATGAGGTTGACATGTCTCTAGCTTTTACTGATGCGAACCATAGGTACAAGGCGCATTTAGCCCTTAAAGCAGAGAAAAACAAAGAGTATGACGGTAAATTCTATGTAATGCTCCCACTAACAGATAAGGACAAAATATCTGTAGCAGATATGCTAGCAGAGATGAATATCTGCACAAAAATCTGGAGTGGTACAGATTATATACGTGGAGCCTACATGTCCCATCCTGAACTTGCTACGGACTTACTGAAATACATAGTAGAGTTGGAGAAAAGAGGTTTTTCATTGCCAGCAATATCGAAGTATGCCACATTCTCAGACGGTATCAACAAAAAGGTACTAACAGATTTTATGCAAGGTATAGTAGCCCCCATCCTTGAAAATTCAAAAAAAGTAGAGCAAAATATTGCTACGAGCCGGAAGTTATTAGAGGCTGCGAAAACATTCGATACAAAATTCCTTGCTCCTCGAACATTTCCTGATTGGATAATCAATCAATATACAACCTCTGACGAAAATGAAACACGTTCAGATGTAACAAATCGTCTTGTAGCATTTCTGTCCTCATTGTCCAAAGAACAAACAGACGACATTGGAAGTACGAAAGGAGAAAAAGGTGGTGATAGTAAAGAAACCGCAATATTTAACAAACTCAATATGCTATACACAAAATTCAGTGAACAGTATCAAAAGTAGCATTATAAATAAAGAAAATAGGCAGGCAAATTTGTGCCTGCCTATTTTCATAATAATTATTAAATTATTCATATTTCTCGATGAAATCATCTAAATTTGCAATTGGTTTCAGAGGAGACGTGCAGGAACACTTTTTAAGAACAAACTTCGTAAGTGGCTGATAATCAGTATAGTTTATTTATAAAAATTCTAAATTAATGGTTTTAAGTGCGCTTTTAGCCAATCGTTCGTAAACAAGTCCCAATTCTGCAAAGTGCATCATACAAGACATCGCCGCCTTTCTCACTGTCACGCTCTCACCTTGTAAAGCCGCCAATGCCTGGTCGATAAACTCATTGATACCCCGTTCGTTGGGCTCCTGTCCATTCATGAACAGACGGGATAGGATATGGAACCCGCAGAGCTGGTAGAGTTCTTTGTCGCTGGCTATCCACATATATGCCTTCTCCGGTGCATAAGGCAGATACTGATAGAGATTGAAGGCCGCCTGTTCAGCTATCTCCTGTGTCTTTGTCTGCTCCATCCAGATGTCAATGACTTCAGGAAGTACCTGATCAGCGGGCATGATCATCGTAGCAAGGATCTTGCATTCGCGCACATTCTCCTTCCACAGGGCAATGGCCAAATCATAGTCTTTCCCAATTTCTGCCGCCTTCTCCTTGAGTCTTGGCAGAGTAACGCCCCAGTTCAACTTATAATCCAGTCCCTTGTCTCGCATAGACTTGGCGATAGCACCATCCATCATCTGGCGGAATGACTGTTTGATCTCCTTTACATCCATAGCTCCATACCTTTCATTATATTAAGGTGCCGTATTCAGAACTGTAACGAAGCATCTGGTGAACATAGCTCTCATCATAATTCAGCTTGATATCACAAATGGCCCCGTTCTGATCGTAGACAGGTAGCATCTGAGGATTGATAAATCCCTTATATGGAGCCAGATTCAGACGCTTATAACGTTCCAGAACCTCGGCATGCAGACTGGCATCGACCTTGATGGCATAGCGTTCTACCAACTGTCGCGCAGCCTCATAGTCACCTTCACTCTTGATGCGCTGAATCTCAGCCAGCAGACGTGCGATCAATGAACGGAGCTCCTCGTAATCCGTGATTTCAACGAAAGTCTTACCTCCACGCTTCACCAGATGGACAGTCTGACCGTTCTCATGACACCAATGAGCAATGAGAGCCCGATTCCTCATGTGGGCTTCTTCTATCTGGTTTCCAGGAGTGATGCGTATCAGCTGTGTCATCAGTCCATTCATCATATACGAATAATACTGCGACTTATAGGCCTCCCCATCGGGTATCAACCCCAGTTCCATCAGTTTTGCATCGGCGATATAATATAATCCAAAGAGGTCGGCCCTCGCCTCTTCTATCGTACTACTATATGCTTTCAGCGCATCGGGATCAACGCCAGGCAGCAGTCGCCCGCTTCCATGACCCAGACATTCGTGCAAGTCAGTATGCAAGTCATCACAGATGTCACCATATTGATAGATCAATCGGAGTGTTTCCTCGTCGATGACAAATTCCTCTTTGAAGCCATTGCCATGTGACGCCTTATTATAGGCTTCTGTGATGTTGCTGATAGTGATGCTTTTGCTGCCATACTGAGCCCTGATCCAGTCGGCATTCGGCAGATTGATGCCGATGGCCGTTGAGGGATATTCCTCACCACCCAGCATTGCTGCGCAGATGACATTGGCAGAGACACCCTTCACAACTGGTTTGCGGAAACGGAGATCAACTGGCGAATGATCTTCAAACCATTGGGCATTGCTGCTGATGGTTCTGGTACGGTGAGTCGCCTCTTCATCGATGTATTCTACAAGACCCTCCCAAGAGCCTTTCAAACCAAGCGGATCACCATAGACCTCAATGAAACCATTGATGAAATCGATGGCAGAATCATGTTCTTTCAGCCATTCAATGCAATATTCATTAAACACCTGCAAGTCGCCTGATTCGTAATACTTTATGAGTTTTGAAATGACTATCTTCTGTTGCTCGTTCTCAGCCACTCCCAACGCCTTTTCCAACCAATAAATGATATGACGGATGGGATTGGCATACTTCCCGTCGGCAGACCATATTTGTTCCTTTATCTCACCATTCTCCTTCACCAATGTCGAATTAAGACCGAAGGAAGGTGGCGTCTCAGGATGCGGGTCTTGCTTTTTTTTCTGGTTGTAAAAAGCTTCAGCCTCTGCCTGTGTGACACCTTGATAGAAATTACAGGCCGATGTCTGCAACAGATCTTCGCCATCAGCCTTGTTAACCCGCTTAGGGAGAATGGTCTCGTCGAAAATGACAGGAAAGAGCTCATCACAGAAATCATCAACAGTCTCACCCTCATTAAGAGGCAGCCGATGGGCATCCACTTGTTTCAGCACTTCACGGAGATAGTTGGGCGAGAACCCCGGTATGAACTTCTCACAGCCATAGTGATGATAGATACCGTTGGAGAACCATACACGTTTCAAATAGACTTCGAGAGCCTTGAACTCATCAGTATCATGTGGAATGGTAAGGTCATCATAAACAATCTCCAGCATCTTTCGGATACGGAGATTGAATTTGCCATACTGATCAAATGTGATGTCACGACCGAATAACGTTGCCTTTGCAAGATAATAGACCAATTCTTTTTGAGAGAGAGACAGACTCTCAAAGCCGTTCAGCCTATACCTGAGTAGTTGCAAATCAGCGAACCGCTCATCCTGATAGTTGAAATCCACGACGAATTAAGGATCTTTAGTTTTTACGAGTACGCTTTGCCACCATAGCAGGATGCTGCTTAAGGTGCTCCATGCGATAATCGCGCGGAGTGACACCGACAATCCTGTAGAAGGAGGCATAGAACGACTGACGGTTAGCAAAGCCGACCATATCGCTAACCTCTTCCATTCTCAGGCGCTGGTAACGCTTGTCTACGAGAATCGACATAGCCTCATCGATGCGGTACTTGTTGACAAAAGAAGTATAGTTCATGTGGAAACGAACATTGACCACAGCTGAGATGTAACGGGTATTCGTACCCAGATCATCAGCAAGTTTCTTGGCAGAATAGTCCTTGTCGCGGTACTTCTTCTGCATCACGATGATATTCAGAATCTTCTCCTGCATCTCATCCATCATGCGGGGGCTGACCAAACTTCTATAGGCAGCCTCTTTTTCCTTCTTTTCTGTGATATTGTACTTTGCCATCTTATGGGTGATGTTTGATTAATGTGCAAATATACAATTTTTTTTCTTATAATCAAAGCAAAATATAAAAAAAATAACTATCTTTGTACAAAATTTCAATAATATGGACATTTTTGAGCCTCTAAGACGATATTTTGGATATAATTCTTTCCGTGAACATCAGGAAGAAATCATAAGACATATCATGCAGGGTCATGATGCACTGGTCCTGATGCCTACAGGTGGCGGCAAAAGTATCTGCTATCAGATTCCAGCCCTGACAATGTCAGGAACAGCCATTATCATATCCCCCCTGATCAGTCTGATGAAGGATCAGGTAGAGTCGCTTCGTGCCAATGGTATTGAGGCTGAAGCGCTTAACAGCGGAAATACTCCTGAGACTGACGTGATTATAAGGCGTAAATGTATGTCTGGAAGTCTGAAATTGCTCTATATCTCTCCCGAAAAAGTACTCTCTGAAATAGACTATCTTCTCAGTCATATACGGATTTCCCTCTTTGCTATTGATGAAGCACACTGTATCAGTCAGTGGGGACATGATTTCAGACCGGAATATACTCAACTGGGCATTCTTCGTGATAAATTTCCCGACATCCCCATGATGGCACTGACGGCCACTGCAGACAAAATCACGAGACAGGATATAATCGAACAACTTAAACTCAGAGATGCCAGGGCGTTCATCTCCAGTTTCGACCGTCCGAATCTCAGTCTGTCCGTCAAGCGTGGCTATAAAAGCGCCGAAAAAATGTACTTCATCCTCAATTTCATCAAGGCCAGACCGCATGATGCCGGCATCATCTATTGCCTAAGCAGGAAAACGACGGAGAAAGTGGCAGAGGACTTACGGAAGAAAGGTATTCTAGCAGCGCCCTATCATGCCGGATTGTCATCACTTGAACGAAGTCAGACCCAGGAACGCTTCAAGAACGACGAACTGCTCGTAGTCTGTGCAACGATAGCCTTCGGCATGGGTATTGACAAGAGTAATGTCCGTTGGGTCATCCATTACAACATGCCCAAGAGTATTGAGAGTTTCTATCAAGAAATAGGCCGTGCTGGACGAGACGGTGCACCGGCAGATACCGTTCTGTTCTATTCTCTGGCGGATATCGTACAGCTGACGGAGTTTGCAAGACAGAGCGGTCAACAGGACATCAATATGGACAAGTTGAACCGTATGAGGGAATACGCCGAATCAAGTGTCTGTCGCAGACGGATCCTTCTCAACTATTTTGGCGAGCAGACCGACCACGACTGCGGGAATTGTGATGTCTGTGACAATCCGCCCCAGCGATTCGACGGGACACGTTATGTGCAGATGGCCTTGAGCGCTGCCAGACGCACCAATGAGTCTGCCAGGATCTCCACGATCATCGAGATTCTGAAGGGCATGCGTTCTCCTATTGTCATGAAGAATGGTTTCGACCAATTGAAGACCTTCGGTGTCGGAAAGGCCCTCTCTACCGGTGACTGGCAGGACTATCTGCTCCAGATGCTCCAGATGGGATTCATTGAGATTGCCTACAACGACAACAATAAGGTCAAGGTCACTGACATCGGCGACGACGTGCTGTATGGCAGGAAGAATGCCATGCTGTGTGTGATAGACCACAGTGTGAAAGAAACACCGAGTAAGAAGCCAAGGCTGAGACTGGAGATTCCCACCATCACCATTCCCGGACTGCCTCCGACGACAGGTATCGAAGACCCCAAACTATTCGAGGCGCTACGTGCGCTCCGTCTTGTCTGTGCCAATGAAGAAGGCTTTCCGCCTTATATCATATTCAGCGACAAGGTGCTCCACTCCCTTGCGACAGTCAAGCCCACCACCTTGGAACAATTCGGCAGCATTTCGGGCATTGGAGAACACAAGAAGCAGAAATACGGTGAACGTTTCGTGGCACTCATCAGAAAGTACGTATAAGTGCATTTTTACACCTTATTTATGATGAAAAGTAAATAATAAATCCAAAAATTGCCCGAAAATTGTCACTTTTTGCTAAAAACTTGCACAGAATGGCCGTTTTGTGAGTTATTTTTTGTACCTTTGCAAAGCAAATTCAGCAACATGATGGCTAAAAAAAAGATTTTATTTATCAATCAGGAGATTTCTCCGTACGTCCCGGATAATTCATTATCGCTTATGGGTAAGGATCTCCCGCAGGCTATGCAGGAACGAAATCATGAGATTCGTACCTTCATGCCCAAATGGGGTACTATCAACGAACGTCGCGGACAGTTACATGAAGTGATCAGACTGTCAGGTATGAATCTGATCATTAACGACACTGATCACCCGCTGATCATTAAAGTGGCGTCCATACAGTCTGCCAAGATCCAAGTCTATTTCATCGACAACGATGATTATTTCAGCAAGCGCCAGATGGAGAAGGACGAGAAGGGTGAAGACTATTCAGATAATGGTGAGAGAGCCATCTTCTTTGCTCGTGGTGTCCTCGAGACCGTCAAGAAGTTGAGGTGGGTGCCTGACATCATCCACTGTCAGGGTTGGATGAGTGCTGTCGTACCACTCTATGTGAAGACGGCCTATCATGACGAGCCTTCGTTTGCCGATACGAAAGTGGTCACCTCCCTCTTCACGAAGAGCATAGACAAAGACTTAGGTGAGAACTTTAAAAAATGCCTTGAATTCCGCGATGTCAACGAGGAGCTTCTCAAAGGCTATCAGGACAATTTCGATTTCAATGAGCTGGGTAAGCTGGCTATTGACTATAGTGATGGAATAATACAGGCATCAGCCGGTACTGATCAGGAACTGATCGACTATGCCAAAGAAAAGAATATACCCCTGCTAGGTTATAAGGAAGATTTCGCAGATGCGTATGAGACGTTCTACGAACAACTCTTCCCAGAAGAATGAACCGAGGCAGGAACAGTTTATAATATACACAACCTTACAAATGAAATTCAAATTCGTAACAGCGATTGCACTGACTGCAATGGCGATGATTTCTTGTAGCGAAGACACTGGAGGCATCGGTGCCTCACTGACAGATGAATCTGATAAACTTGAAGTAACCACAGGTTTTTTTAATGCCACCTCAAGATCCGTTTTGGCCGATTCTGTCTTTTCACGCGACTTTGACTGCTTTTTGGGAATGGTGAAAGACCCTGAGACCGGTGCCTACGTGAAGAGTGAGTTTATGGCACAGTTCAACATGCTGGAAGATTTCAAGTTGCCCGAAAAAAGTTCGATTCTAAGTATCTTAGATGATGAAGTCATTGCCGACTCATGTGAGTTGTGGCTGTATCTGGACCGTAGCGACTGCTATGGCGATTCTCTCACACCTGTCAAAATCAATGTATTGGAGCTGAAAGAGCCCATGAGCGACACCAAGACGTATTACAGCAGTTTCGATCCCAAGCGTGAAGGTTATATCAGGGAAGACGGTCTCAGAAAGAGCATGTCGTTTTCTTTGGCTAACCTCACCTATAGCGACAGCATCCGAAATCTGTCCTCGTATGGCGATATTGCCCGCATTTCCATCAATGATCCCTATACTGACAAAAACGGCAAGAAGTATAACAACTATGGTACCTATATATTCCGCAACTATTATGAACACCCGGAGTATTTCAAAAATTCCTATAGTTTTATCCATTCGCTTTGTCCTGGATTCTATTTTGAGGTGTCGGATGGTCTTGGGGTTATGGCGAATATTTCTGAAATCGACATGAAGATCTACTATCGATTCAAAAAGGACACAACGACCTATTATGCCGACATGACCTCCTGCTCCACAGAAGAAGTACTTCAGACCATCCATGTCATTAACGACAGGCAAGCCCTTCAGCGTCTTGTTGATGATGATCGGTACACTTATCTGAAGACACCCGCAGGCATCTATACAGAGGTGACACTGCCAGTCGATGATATCACTTTGTCCCACCCCACCGACTCCCTCCTTTCTGTCAGTATGGCCTTCCAGCGTTCAAACAATGTGACCACTTCCAATTATCCCCTGAGTGTACCATCTTCGATACTCATGATACAGAAAGACAGTCTCTACTCCTTCTTCGAGCACGAAACGATCTTCGACTACAAGACTTCGTTCATGGCTACGTTGAGTCAGAATGCCTATTCCTTCAATAATATCGGCAATATGATTACGCTGATGGCTCATCTTAAGGCTGAGGGTTTGAAGAGTGATCCAAACTGGGTGGCTAATCATCCTAACTGGAACAAAGTGCTTCTTGTACCCATCTCCACACTCTCCACTTATAACTCCAGTGGCATCCAGTCGATCTCTGCCGTTGCCAACGAGATGGGACTATCAAGCACCAAGCTCGTAGGCGGAAAAGATCATCCTATAGAGATCAAGGTCATCTACGCAAGATTCAGGAAAGAGTGATTATGGCTGACGGATATCTGGAAAAGCATCTCGAGGAGTATGAGGCCCGCAAAGCCGCGTGGCTGAAGAAAAAGAAGCATCAGCCTAAGACCGTCAAGAGAGAAATAGAGCGACCCGAAAAAGAGTCGCTCTAATATTTACCCGATGATTTTGTATTTCGCGAACTTCAGCAGCAACTGTTTGGTACCGGTATTACGGAACTCAACAGTCGCCTTGGTGTTTTCACCCGTTCCCTCAATCCTGATCACCTTGCCGACACCAAATCGCTGATGCTCAATGGTGCTACCTTCTCGCAGTTCACCGCTATTCGGATCCGAGGCCATCGGACGTGGAGCCACAGCATTATACACCCGCTTGAAATTCGGACCGAATGGATCAACCGGTTTCTCCGGCTGTCTTGGTGCTACCTGCCTTGGCTTGGGATCGGCCTTGAACTGTGTCGCCACAGGTCTCGGATTCTGCATCCATTCCTGACTTCTACTGCCTCCATACGACCCGCGAGAGGGCATTTCTCCCCCACCCGTTTCCGACTGTACATCCAGCAGTTCAGGATCAATGTCGCGGATAAACCTTGAGGGCGTGTCATATTCCATTCGTCCATAGCGGAAACGGTTCTGTGCACAAGTCAAGATACAATGTTTCTCTGCACGAGTGATCGCCACATACAGCAGTCGCCGTTCCTCCTCCAGTTCACGCATCGAATTGGTACACATTGGACTTGGGAAAATGTTCTCTTCCAGTCCAACGACGAACACCGTCGGAAACTCCAGTCCCTTTGCCGAGTGGATCGTCATCAGCGTCACCTTGTCGTTTGAATCGCCTTCATCACTGTCGAGATCCGTGAGCAGCGCCACCTCCTGCA
>JAEEGF010318775.1_pt1 | contig 16304 bp, 11 predicted proteins | sample 9134171 | NCBI WGS metagenome assembly JAEEGF01 (sample SAMN16246542, study PRJNA631951) | gut metagenome | biome: gut microbiome; feature: rumen; material: AP-attached | host: Bos | place: Iran: Karaj | collected 2018-10
GTTTTAGCACTTGGTTTTTCATTTTCTGGAATAAAGGCTCAGGCGGCACTACTTCCTACTGTGGAGCAGATGCAGCAAATCTCTAAGATATTCGATGGCAATTACTATGGGATGACTTATCCTGATGTGGCTATCTACTATAACAATGATGAGCTGGCCATGTTCAATCATTACCTTACCAGAGGCATTTACGAAAGCAGAAATCCTAGCCCATATTTCAACGCCACTGCATATATGAAACGATACCCAGATTTGCAGGCGGCCTATGGAATGGACATGCTTTCCTATGCAAGTCACTATGCTAGACGTGGCATGGAAGAGGGCAGAGATGGCTCACCAGAAGGCGGCGTTGATTCTGAGCTTATAGAGGCCTTTGCAAACAATCAATCCTCGAAGCTGATTAGCGTTTATTTTACAGAGTACGATCCTAACGCAGCCAGAGGTCATAACATTGAGCTGGCGGCCAGCCACGTTAATGGAACAGTGGTAAAGCCAGGTAAAAGCTTTTCTGCATCCAATGCTATAGGCCAGCGAACCACAGCAAATGGATTTGTGGAGGCGCCAGTTTTTATCAACAAAAAGCATGACGTTGGCATAGGCGGCGGTGTGTGCCAGGTGTCATCTACCATTTATGCAGCTATTAAATCTGCAGGTATAAAGGCAACAGAACGCCACGCCCACTCACTTCCTGTTACATATTTACCAGAAGGATGGGATGCAACCATTTCCTGGGGCTCCCTAGATATGCGATTTATCAACCCTTATAAACAAGATATGGTGGTGTCTGCTTTTGCTGATAAAGGAAGATTAATTATTGCGTTATATTTGCAAGAATAACAATAAAAAAATGTAGATTTGTAACCTCTCCCGTGCTATAATGCCCTTAAATACACTTATTGGGCGGTTTGCACGGGAGAATTATATTGTGGAAGAGTTATTGAGCAAAAGTTCGCCAGAGGCATCGGCGCTAATCAACAAAATAAAAAAGTATCGACAGGTTGATAACGCTAAACATCTGGATATGGCATGTGATTTGTTCGACTTGGCACAGGAATGCGGTAATGAGGACCTAAAGAACTACGCTAGTTGCGCTTTGGGTGATGCCTGTTGTCAAAATGGCGACTTTTCGCAGGCGCTGTATTATTTATCAGCTGGTGTTCATGGGTTGGAGAAGACCGATGAATACGAGCTTGCTTGTATTTGTAATAATGAGCTTGGCATTATTTTTAGAAGCCAGGGTCACTATATCACCAGTGAGGAATATTTCCTTAACTGTATCGAGATTGCTAGGGCTAACAGAATCTATGTACATGAGGGCCTGGCATGCTTTAATTTTGCGTCTTTGTGTGCGGAAATGGAGGCACCAAAACGCGCTCTTGAATATCACTACAGAACTATCGAAAGCTGTAAATATATCACTGATGAAATGATTCGTGACGACCTTTTGGCTGGCGCGAGAGCTTTCATCATAAAGCTTTATGTCAAGCTCGATGAAGCTGAAAACGCTGAAAAGGAGTTTTCTGAGCTTGAGAAGCTTCTAGAAAGTCATCCCGAATTTGAAGATTTATACGACGTCCAAATCGCAAAATACCTGTACTATCGCTATGTGAAGAATCTAGAGCAGATAGAGGCTATGCGAGCAAAGGTTCTTAAGAGCTTTTACCAGAGTACAGACTACATCATCTATTTTGATGAGACAAAAGAGCTAATTAGAGTTCTCAGTGAGGACAACGATTTCGACGAGCTTACAAAGGTATTTAACTTTATCGAAAGCAACTGTGAAGCAGACGAGGTAGTGGACCTGCGTCTTTTCATGGAGACACATAAAATAGAAATGTACGGCAAGCTGGGAGATCCAATTCGCCTTACAGAAAGCTTGAAGTTTTATCATCATTTTAGCGAGAAAAAGGCCGAGGATAACAAGAGGTCTTTCCTGACCACACTTCGCCTAAAGTCAGAGCTTACACAACAGCGTACAAAGAATCTTTTCTTAACAGCTGCTGCAGAAACTGACCCACTTACTGGCATTGCCAACAGACTAAAGCTTAACAACGTTATCGATGAGCTTTTCACGTTGGCAAACGACCAGGGCAAGAGCCTTGCTGTTGAGATGATGGACGTTGACTACTTCAAACAGGTTAACGATACCTACGGACATTCAAAGGGCGACGAGCTTTTGGTTGCAATGGGCAACGTGCTTCGTTCTATTGTGACAGATAATATCTTCGTGGCTAGATACGGCGGCGACGAATTCATCATTTACTATTACGACATGGAAGATGATGAGATCCTTGATGTGGCAAAGCGCATCAGCGTAAATATCAAAGAGGCTGCAAGCAAGATTGGCCTAGAGAATCTTTCCATATCTCAGGGCATCGTAAATCATGTGCCACGTCCTATGAATCGTGCTTGGGACTACATGAATGCGGCGGACCTTGCACTTTATTATGTAAAAAATCATGGCAAAGCAAATGCCAGACTTATTCATCGTGCTACTGAAATTGAGACCCTATCATGGGACAAAGCACTTTGACATTTATCAGCTTTATCATTAGAATAAGAATTAATTAGACAGAAGGCGTTATCAGTCTTCTGTCAATTTATGTAAAGGGGTTTTGTTTATGGCCAAATTATATTTCTATTACGGAGCAATGGGCTCATCAAAGACAGCTAATGCTTTGATGACACACTTTAATTATGAGGAGGTTGGACAAAACGCTCTTTTAGTTAAACCAGAGATCGACACTAGATTTGGCGAGCGTGTTGTTCGTTCCAGAATCGGACTTGAAAATGAATGTGTCTTCCTTGAGGACCTTGTAAAAATGTCAGAGGAAGAGATTAAAAAATATGATTGCATCATTGTGGATGAGGTGCAGTTTGCCACACCAGAGCAGGTGGATTATCTTTCTGATATCGTTGATTTTATGGATGTGCCAGTAGTGGCTTACGGTCTTAGAGCAGATTTCAGAAACATCCTGTTCCCAGGTTCTGAGAGACTCATCGCTATCGCTGATGTGATACATGAGGTAAAGACAGTTTGCTGGTGCGGTCACAAGGCTACCTGCAATGCAAGATACAATGAAAATGGAATCGTTCGCTCGGGAGAGCAGGTGATGCTAGGCGCTAACGATTCATACGTTGCTCTTTGCCGAAAGCACTTTAAGCTAGGCCAGCTTGCTCCACAGGAGAAAGAGGAAAACTAATGACATTTAGTTTTGGAATAACTATCTTATTTATAATTTACATATTGTTTTGGATACAGGTGCCAGGAATGCTGTTTCAGGAGCTGCTGCTTCCACACAGACTAAAGCTTTCTACCAGATTGCTTGCGGCATTTTTCATTGGATTCATTTATATGGCCGCCCTGTATTTAATTGAGTCACTAACAGGCCTCACAGGTATCATTGCCATTGCTGGGCCTGTTACATCTATTTTTGCCTTTTATTTATATTTTAAGGGTGATCATCGCAGGCTTTATAATGCCACAGAGACCTTCAAATGGTCAGGTGTTATCATATTTGTATTTATTTATGTGGCCTCAGTGCTGAATTTACAATTGAAATATAATGGTGCACTTTCGGGAATTACCACCCAGGTTTATCACGATTATCTGTTCCATACAGGAAATATCGCAAGCCTTAGCGTGTCATTTCCAAATGCAGATTATAGAGTATCAGGACTCACCTTCTACTATCATTATTTTTATGAGCTGATTTTTGCCATGTGCAAGCATATCTTCCATATGGATGCCTTCAGGGTGTACATGAACGGTAACGCATTGATGTGTGCCTGGGTTGACGCACTGGCTCTTGTAATAGTAGGAGAAAGAATCCGTGGCGGAAAAGTCACTCACCGCTTTAACTATTTTCTGTATTGCGCAGGTACTTTAGTTTCCTGCATAGCACTACTACCTTTAAATGTGGCAGGAGCTCATCTTCCACTTTCGTGGATGGATAACCATCTTTTTACCAATGCCAATTCTTTGGGAATGGCCATGGCTCTATCAATGGTTGTGGTAGATATTTTGGCAGACCTTTGGTACGACAATTTAGATGGCAAGGTAGTGCTGGTGCTGTTTATGCTGGCTGTTGCGGCTACAGGCTTTAAGGGCACAACGGGAGTGCTTCTGGTAGGAATCACCTGGGCGGTATTTATTGTGGAGATGCTTATCACTAAAAAGTTCCACAGCAATCGATTAATTTATGCCATCACTTTGACAGCTGGATTCGTAATTACGTATTTATTTGTTACAGTTGGACTTCACGCTAGCGGAGCTAACAATAGAGCTACAAAGCTTACCGTAGAAGGTACTCTTGGCGGTGGTCGTGTGGGCCAGATTATTGAAAAACTTGGCTTTGACTACATGGCATTTCCATGGGTGATTATTGCGATTATTCTTGTGATCATATGCATCATTGGCCCATGTATTTTTGCCTTTAGTGCATTTGCAATAGAAAAGTTTAAAACCCTTATAAAAGAGAACGTCATTGGCGACATATTTGATTGGTTTGCAATTGGCTCAGTTCTTATGGGCCTCATTGGATATCTTTCCTTTGATGTGCCAGGCAATTCTCAGGTTTATTTTGTAATAACAAATGTAGGCTTTATTTTCTATGGCACTGCCACTTACATTATCAACCACAAGCGAAACTGGATTGCTTACGTTACATACCTATTCATGGGCGTTGGCACAGCATTCCTTGCAATAGATATGGCTTATTATTGCTATAGCGACATGCAGCAGAACAAGGTTTATTCAGCTGAGGCCGGCGACGCTCCTGAACTTGTATCAGCAGATACCATGGAAGCGTACTTATGGCTTAGAGACCACACTCCAAAGGATTCTATCGTTGCAGTTGACAGATTATCTGAGGAGTTAGATTATAGAAGCATATATTTCTACTGCAGTGCATTTGCTGAGCGCCAGTGCTATTTGGAGGGCTACGATTATTCTGATGTGGATACAGCTACAGTGGAAAAGATGCTTGAAACTAACGAGACCTTCTACGGAAATGACATTGCAGCAGCTAAAAAGGCAATGTCAGAAAACGGCGTGGATTATTTCGTGGTAACAAAGCTTATGCACCCTGATTTCCACCATGATTCATCGATGTTTACAGAAGTTTTCTCAAACGACGAGGTTACTATTTATAGTTATGATTAAAGACATATTATCTAACAAAAACTTGATTAAAAAGCTTGCAAGAAACGACTTTAAGCAAAAGTTTGCAGGCTCCACTCTTGGAGTAATTTGGGCTTTCGTTCAGCCTGTTATCACAGTGCTGGTATACTGGGTAGTTTTTGATAAGGCTCTCAATCAGGGCACCCAGGGCACAAAGGCAGGCATTCAGGCGCCATTCGTTCTTTGGCTTTCAGCAGGTATCGTGCCATGGTTTTATTTTTCAGAGGTGCTTTCTGCTGGAACAGTAGTGCTTCACGAATACAACTATCTTGTTAAAAAGGTAGTGTTCCCTATCAATATTTTACCTATCGTAAAAGCGGTATCATCATTGTTTGTACATGGCTTTTTCGTGCTGTTCACCCTGGTTGTTTATTTGCTTTACGGCTATAGCCTTACACCATACATTCTTCAGGTGTTCTACTACAGTTTTGCAATGATGGTATTTACTATTGGCCTTATTTACCTTACCAGCGCTCTTTGCGTATTCTTTAAGGATATGGCTCAGCTTGTAAATATCTTTTTGCAGGTAGGCATTTGGGCTACACCAATCATGTGGAATTTTGATGGAATGGTTGCTGCTGGCAAGATTCCACTTTGGCTTAACTATGTTTTAAAGCTCAATCCAATGTACTACATTACCAGTGGTTATCGCGAGAGTATTGTAGGTGAAACAGTATTCTGGAGCCGTCCACAGCTAGGTATTTATTTCTGGGTATTAACACTTGTTATTTATACTCTTGGAACTCACGTGTTTAAAAAGCTTCAGCCACAGTTTGCTGATGCACTATAATGTAAATCTTTATAAAAATTGCCCGCAGATTTCGGGCAATTTTTTTGTGCATATTTACTGAAGAAAAGCCCATTTTGTGCTAAAATATTTACATCAACAGGGAGGGGGCTTGCATATGAAAAAGAAACCTTTTATCAAAGTAAGAAACGTCGCCATCAGCGTAGTTGCCTTACTTTGTTCTTTTTTAATCTTTAGTGAGTTCTACTATTTACCAGCAAATGCGGATGAGGATATTGTGGTTCAGATTGTGGCCCACCGTGGTTACTCGGCAGACTATCCTGAAAACACCCTTAGCGCTTTTGCAGGAGCCTACGCCAACGGAGCAAAAACAGTTGAGTTTGACGTGAGAAAAACCAAGGATGGGGAACTGGTTATTTATCACGACGACACCCTGGAGCGACTTACAGGGGACAAAACAACAGTTGCAGATCACACCTACGAGGAGCTTTTGCAGTTGGATGCTGGTATGTGGTTCGGGGATGAATACACCTGTGAGCGTATTCCAACACTTGACCAGACATTATCGCTGCTTCAGTCAACTAATATGCGTATTTTCTGCGAACTAAAGGACATTGGAGATGACACAGAATTTGCTGCGCAGGTTTATGAAAAGGTAAAGGACTATGGACTTCTTGATAAGACAGTGTTCCTTTCTTTCAATTACAACTATTTGTCTCAGATAAAGGAGTTAAACTCTCACCAGCCTATAATGGTACTTGCATCCTTTGGTAAATCTACTTTGCCAGCAAAATATCCGGCAGAGTATTACGGCATTAACATGAAGACCCTGACACCTCGTACTGTGCGTGCTATTCACGAGGCTGGAGCGAAGGTTTACACCTATACTCCTGACACAAAGGGCCAGATGCTTTCCCTTCAGCGACTTGGTGTGGATGGCCTTATCACTAACGACATCGGAGTGACCAACATGGCCACCTTGGAAGAGAATCTAGAAGAATAAATTGCATCTTTGAGCACCGCCTTTGGCGGTGCTTTATTTTGCGCAAAATCAGGCTTTGTGGTACAATTTAAGGGATTTTAGATTTAGGAGACACTATGAGTGATTATGTGATAAATGTGGAGCATGTGGACAAGGTCTACAAGCTTTACGACAGCAACAGAGCAAGGGTTGCAGATACCCTTGGCCTCAGTAGAAAAAAGCATTACAAGGAACACTATGCCCTCAAGGATATGACCTTTCAGGTGAAAAAGGGCGAGTGTGTAGGTCTTATTGGAACTAACGGTTCTGGAAAGTCTACCATCCTTAAGATAATAACAGGAGTTCTTTCTCCTACAGCTGGCCAGGTCAGCGTGGATGGCCGTATCTCAGCTCTTTTGGAGCTTGGGGCAGGATTTAATCAGGAATACACCGGCATGGAAAACATTTACCTAAACGGTACCATGCTTGGCTACACCAAAGAAGAAATAGATGAAAAGCTAGATGACATCCTGGCTTTTGCAGATATAGGCGAGTTCGTTTTTCAGCCTGTTAAAACATACTCATCAGGTATGTTTGTCCGTTTGGCATTTGCTGTGGCAATCAATATCGACCCAGAAATCCTCATTGTAGACGAGGCCCTTTCTGTAGGTGATGTTTTCTTCCAGGCAAAATGTTACAAAAAGTTTGAGGAGTTCAAGGCTGCTGGCAAGACCATCCTTTTCGTATCACACGACCTTGGGGCCATCAGCAAATACTGTGACAGAGCCGTGCTTATCAACAAGGGTGATAAGGTGGCAGAGGGCACTCCAAAGGACATGATTGATATCTATAAAAAGATATTGGTAGGCCAGGAGCCAGTTATAAATAGCAAGGTAGATGCAGTTGATGAACTTACAGCTATCGATGGGGCAGACACAGGAGCGGAGCGCTGGAAGGACAACTATCAGCTGAATCCTAACGTAAACGAATACGGTGACGGCCGTGCTTCCATCGTGGATTTCGCTGTTATCGATGACAATGGCAACTACACCAACGCCATTATGAAGGGCAGCAAATTCACTGTTAAATCAAAGGTGCACTTTAATACGGATATTGAAAATCCAATTTTTACCCTTACCTTCAAGACACTTAAGGGTATCGATGTGACAGGTACCAACACCATGTACGAAAAATGCGATGTGGGCCTGTGCAAGGAAGGTAGCGAATACGTGGCTACTTTCACTCAGAAAATGGACATGCAGGGTGGCGAATACCTAATGTCTATTAGCTGCACTGGCTACGACGGAGTGGATTTCGTAGCTTATCATCGTCTATACGATGTTATGAACATCACTGTTGTCAGTACAAAAAATACTGTTGGTTTCTATGATATGAATTCAAAGGTTTCTGTTGAACAGGTTAAATAAGGGGAGTGCCTATGATTCAGGAAAAGTATAACAGACAGATTTTTGATGAGGGAACTGAGGATGCCATTTTGCGATTATCGCATATGCGAAGTAATGTGTTATCGCCGGTAGGCATCAGCCAGACTGACCGCGTGCTTATTTTAGAGCCAGACAGCCAGGCCCTGGTAGAATGGCTTCAGGAACAGGCATCTGAGGTAGTGGTTGCCACAGCAGATGAGATGCAGCAGGTAAGCGGTAGCTTCAATGTCATCGTAAATGTTGGCAAGCTTACCGAGACACCTTCTGCCCTTAAAAAGCTTTTAGCAGCAGAAGGCAGACTTGTGTATGCCCTTCCTGAAAAGGACAGAATCGCTGATTTTGCCAAAAGGCTTTTAAAGGAAGCAGGCTTTAACACCATTGATACCTTCAGAGTCAGTCCCGATTATTTATTTACTACAGAAATATATGCAGAGGACTATATAGGGGGCGGAGCAGGAGATTACCTGCTTATAGCAAAATAATGGAAAGATTACTATACAGAAAGCTTTCAAACGAGCGTAACCCAAAATACAATATCATCACCGACATCATAGAGCGTGATGGTAAAAAGATAGTCATTAAACGTCCTTACGAGACAGCGGCAAAGGACCATATTCTTAGAGTTTTCGATTGTTACAGAGGCTTGCAAAATGCATTGCAAGGCTCTGATTTTTGCGTAAACGAAAGTCAGCTGGCAGGGGATGCTATCGAAAGTGAATTCCTTGAAGGACAGCATTTAACAGAGGCTGATGGCCCAGCTTTTATCGAGGCTGTTAAAAATGCCTACATGAAAAATGCCAAGGAATTTGTTAAGACCTTAGAGTTTGAACAGGTATTTGGCGATGTGGACATGCCTAGGGGTGTGCTTGCAGCAGAATATGTAGACATAGATTTAATCTTTGATAACATCATCAAAACAAACAAAGGCTGGGAGATTATCGACTACGAGTGGACCTTTGATTTCCCTATCCCTATCAACTACATTTTCTATAGAGCCAGCAAATTTGGCCAGCTGCCAGAGCACTTAGTGGACATCTCTGATGGGGAGCGTGCCATCTATCAGCAGATGGAGGACCACTTCCAGTCAAAATACATTTTTAAAGGTGTGAAAAATCTTCACGAGCTTAGAGAGCATGCAAATGGCCATAATAAAACCAGCGCCGATTTTGCCATCGCCAGCCGTGATTATCAGATAAAGCAGCTTCAGGAGCTTGTAGCAGCAAAGGATGTGCACATTAGAAACATCGAAGCCACCCTAGAGCAGCTTCGTGTGATTCATGAAAACACAGTAAACACCAGAGGTTACCAGACTCTAGAGAGCATCCGCGCCTTTAAATCAGTTTTAACAGGCAAGGAGACTCCAGCTCGCGCAGCAAAGCGAGCTGCCAAGGCCGAGGCAAAGGCTGCAAAGCTTGCAGCAAAAGAGGCTAAAAAGCTGGCAGCAAAGGGTGAGCCAGAGCCAAACATTGCAGTGCATTTACACCTTTTCTATGTAGATTTACTGCCAGAGTTTGTAGGATACTTTGCAAACATGCCTTATCACTTTGATTTGTACATTTCATGCCAAAATGATGCAGATGTGGCAGCTATTAAAGCTCAGCTAAAGCCACTAAAGCAGGCTCGCACTGTAGATATCAGACCTCTTCAAAACAGAGGCCGTGATCTGGCACCTCTTTACGCAGAGTTTGCCAGTGAAATCTTAAAGCACGATTATTTCCTGCACATTCACTCTAAAAAATCTCTTTACTCAGGAGTGGAAAAGGGTGGCTGGAGGCGTTTTTGCCTAGAGCTACTTTTAGGTTCTCCTGAAAAGATTAACGAGATTATGGACCTTTTCAAAAAGGAAAATGCAGGACTAATTTATCCTGATATCCAAGAGGAGATTCCTACCATCGCCTATTCATGGCTTAAAAACGAAGGCCTTGGCAGACAGCTTGCAGCAGAATATGGCCTTGGAGAACTTCCAAGCGTGTTCAATTATCCTGCGGGTTCATTTTTCTGGGCTAGGGTAGATGCCCTTCGTCCTTTGTTAGAGCGCGGCTACACTTACGAGGATTTCCCAGAGGAGGCTGGCCAGACAGATGGCACACTTGCCCACGCCTTAGAGCGCATACTACCTTTCGTTTCTAGAAAGCAGGGCTATGATGATTTCATCCTCTATTTAGAGAGCAAGGACACTAAAAAGAACAAGAGCCTGCGTCCATTTATGAACACCTTCAAGGCGGATAAAGAGCTGTTAATCATGAAGCTTGGTGGATACGACACAGTATCCTTTGATATTTTTGATACACTTATTACTCGCGGCATTTTCTCACCTGATGATGTGTTCATCCTCATGGGACAAATCATCCTGGATAAATACGGCAAAAAGGTAGACTTCCTGAAAATCAGAAAGGCTGCCGAGGCAGAGGCTACGAAAAAATACGGCCCACTTACCACATTGGATAAAATCTATGTGGAGGTTTCAGCGGACAAGACTCTTGGCAACATCGCCATGGATATTAAAAAGTTAGAGCTTGATATCGAGACTGCACTTTGCCTTCCTAGGGCAGACATGGTAGAGGTGTTTAAGGCTGTAAAAGCCATGGGCAAAAAGGTGATTCTTGTCAGCGACATGTACCTTAACCGTGCCCAGGTTACAGGCCTTCTTCATAAATGCGGTATCACAGGCTACGACGACCTTTTTATCTCCTGCGAAGTAGGAGCCAGAAAAGACGACGGTAGCATGTGGAATATGATTTTTGGCACCATGCGAAGTGATAACTTTATCCATGTAGGTGACAACTTCTGCTCAGACTCACAGATCCTTATGGATAGAGGTGTGGCTAGCCACATCGTTCTTAATCCAAGGGCAATGCTAGAGCTTTCAGATTTTGCCTACCTTAAGGATTTTGCCAAGGAAAGCATTGCAAATTCTTTGATGCTTGGCATGGCTATAAGCGGCGGCATTTTCAATTCCCCATTTGCCTACAGCCAGGAGGGAAAGCTTACCTTTAAGGACATTTACGATTTCGGTTACACCACAATGGGCCCACTGATGGCCAGTTTCATCCAATGGCTTGTGGAGAAAAGCAAAACTACAGGTGAAAGCCTCCTTCTTCTTTCAAGAGAAGGCTATCTTATTGAAAAGATGATAAAGCTTTACTGCGAGGGTAGGGGTATAGCCCTTCCTGACATCCATTACTTCCTTACATCTCGTCGTGCTTGCGCTGTGCCAGCCCTGGAAAACGACGAGGACATTAAGGAGCTTATCGGTCAGAAATATCAGGGAACCTTCAGCAATCTTTTGACAGAGCGCTTTGGACTTTCACTGCATGATGGCGACACTGACAAAGATTTTGACTACGACACAAAGCCAGAGGAGATTATGACAGCCTTAGAGCCATACAAGGCAGAGATTTTTGCCAAGGCAAAAGAGGAAAAACAGTCATACCTTAACTACGCTAGAGATTATTTAAATGCCAGTGATTTGGCTGTTGTAGATGTGGGCTTTTCCGGCACTATCCAGTACTTTTTGATGAAGCTTACTGGTAGGGACATTGCAGGTCATTATCTGGCCCTTCATTCTAACAAGCCAGAGCGAATCGGCGGCAGAGCAGATGCTATTTACGAAATCACTGACAAGTTTAAAATTGGCGATAGCAAGCTCCTTAAATATCAGCTTTTCCTTGAGAGCGCCCTTAAGGCACCTATGGGTCAGCTGATTAATTTCACAATGGAAAATGGTGTGCCAACTGCCCACTACAAGGATGACGATTTCGTCAGCGCCGATGTTAAAAAGATGCAGCAGGGCATCCTTGATTTTGTAAAGCAGTACGCTTTAAGCACCCGTCATTTATCAGATGGTCTTTTAGCTGATACATGCCTTGTAGAAGATTTATTCTATGATATAATTGCAAACGGTACATTGACTGAAGAAATAGCATCTCCTCTTTCTGTGGAGGACGGCTACAGCCGAGGCGGTGTACAGAAGTTTGATATTAAAGCAGGAGCTTGGTATATAGATGAGAGATACATTTAATGTGGTATTTATCAGATTCCACTTAACTAAGAAAAATACATTGCTGTTTCAGGGATTTTATCCCTTCGATAATCCTAAGGGCTATGAGCTTGTGGCTGAAATGAATGGCAAGCCATACCACATGGACATCACCATAAACGAAGGTAACGAGGTTCGTCGTCGTTACATCGCAGCTCATAAAAGTGTTTCAAAGGAATACGTTGGTGAGATTGAGCTTCCTACCGATTTAAAGGAAGTGAAATCCTTAAAGCTTATATGTATCCTTGGTGATACTAAATCAGTAGTTTACAAGGCTACTGGCCGTGACCTAGCAAAACTTAAAAAGGAGTACGAGTACAACCTGGAACGTGCAGCAGTTACTGATGATAAGATTCAGATTTTAGGCTGGGCCATCGGTAATGTTCCAGAGGAATTCCACCTTTATGATGGCAATACAGAGATTCCAATTTCTGTAAAGAGAATGTTCCGTAAGGATGTTTACGGAGTTTATCCTGAACTTACTGAAAAATGTGACTCAGGTCTTGAGATTGTTTTTGACAAAGGCAACTATAAAAAGCTTCGCCTTACCATTACAGCAAATGGTCAGGTGTACGATTGCAAGGTAGATACAGAGCACGTCCTTACAGGCGGCAATCTTCTTCCAAAGAAGAGCCTGTGGGAGCGTATCGAGCTTTATCGCCAGGACAACGGCATCGGCGCTACTATCAAGCATGCCATTGATAAGTTCAAGGATGCTGATGCACCAAAATACACATACATGGATTTCTTAACCAGCTTTGGCCCTACAGAGGTAGAGCTGCAGCGTCAGCGTGACGAGAAGTTTGAAAAGAATCCACTGATGAGTATCGTAATTCCAATGTATCAGACTCCAGAAAAATACTTAGTGGAGCTTATTGATTCCATCATTGCTCAGACCTATCCAAACTGGGAGCTTTGCCTAGCAGATGGTAGCCCAGACGATAGCCTTGGCAAATTCATCGCTAAAAAATATGGCGCTGACAAGCGAGTTAAATACACACACCTAAATGACAATTTAGGTATTTCCGAAAACACTAACGCAGCCATTGCCCTTGCAACAGGTGATTTCATCGTCCTTTCAGACCACGATGACACACTTGCTCCAAACGCAATGTACGAGTGCGTTAAGGCTATAAATGCTGATCCTTCCATCGATGTTATCTACACCGACGAGGACAAGATTTCCATGGACTCAAAGGAATACTTCGAGCCAGTATTTAAGCCAGATTACAACTTAGATTTACTTTGCTCTGTAAATTATATCTGTCACCTGTTTATTTTCCGTCGTGACATTTATGAAAAGGTAGGAGCGTTTAATAAAGAATATGACGGCGCCCAGGATCATGATTTCATCCTCCGTTGTTGTGAGGCAGCAGGAAATGTGCATCATGTTCCAAAGGCCCTTTATCACTGGAGAAGCCATGCAGCATCTACTGCTATGTCTGCTGAGTCAAAGCTTTATGCATTTGATGCAGGAGCCCGTGCTGTTCAGGCTCACTACGACAGACTTGGCATTCCAGCAAAGGTAGAGCAGGATACCTTCTACGGCTGCTACCGCACCATTTACAACTGGGGCAAGGAGCCACTTGTTTCAATCATCATCCCTAACAAGGACCATACTGATGATTTGGACAAATGTATCAAGTCTATCGACGCTAGAAGCTCTTATAAAAACATCGAGTACATCATCGTAGAAAACAATTCTACCGAGCCAGAGACCTTTGAATATTACAAGAGCATCGAAAATAGACCAGACGTTAAAATCGTTCGCTATGAGACACCAGGCTTTAATTTCTCTGCTATTAACAACTGCGGAGCAAAGGCTGCAAGGGGCGATATGTTCCTTCTTTTAAATAACGATACAGAAATCATCAACGAGACCTGTATCAAGGAAATGGTTGATGTGTGCCTTCGTCCGGATGTTGGTATCTGCGGAGCACTTCTATATTATCCTGACAACACAGTGCAGCATGCAGGCGTTGTTATGGGAATCGGCGGCATCGCTGGCCACACCTTTGTAGGCCTCGAGCGAAGCGAGCCAGGCTACATGTTTAGAGCTGTTACTACTCAGGACCTTTCAGCTGTTACAGCAGCCTGCCTTATGGTGAGACGAGAGGTGTTTGAGGAAGTAGGCGGCCTGACAGAGGAGCTTGCAGTTGCATTTAACGATGTGGACTTTTGCATGAAGGTTCGCGACAAGGGATACCTTGTTGTGTACAACCCACATGCAGAGCTTTACCACTACGAGTCAAAATCTCGTGGTTATGAAGATACAGGAGAAAAGGTTGCCCGCTTTAACTCTGAGGTTGAAAAGCTGGAAAAACGCTGGCCAGACATCCTTGAAAAAGGCGACCCTTACTATAACCCAAATCTTTCTATTTTGGATGGATGGTATAGACTAAAAGAAGAATAATCCGAAGAACGGATGAGGTGGAAAATATGAATAGAAAAATTGCAGTTGCTGGAACAGGATATGTTGGCTTATCAATAGCTACTTTACTAGCTCAGCACAACCATGTAGTAGCAGTAGATGTTATTCCAGAAAAGGTAGACTTAATCAACAACAAAAAGTCTCCAATCGTTGACCCAGAAATCGAAGATTTCCTTGCAAACAAGAATCTTGATTTAGTTGCTACATTAGACGGAGAAAGCGCTTACAAGGACGCAGAGTTTGTAGTTATCGCAACTCCTACAAACTATGACAGCACAAAGGATTACTTTGATACATCAGCTGTAGAGGCTGTTATAGAGCTTGTTAAAAAGGTAAATCCTAACGCATTTATGGTTATCAAATCTACAATCCCTGTAGGTTATACAAAGAGAATCCGTGAGAAGATGGACTCTGACAAAATCTTATTCAGCCCAGAGTTCCTTCGCGAGTCACGTGCATTATACGATAATCTTTATCCTAGCCGTATCATCGTTGGTACAGATGCAAATGATGCAGCTCTTACAAAGGCAGCAAATGATTTTGCAGCACTTCTTCAGGAAGGTGCTATCAAGGAAAACATCGATACACTTGTTATGGGATTTACAGAGGCAGAGGCTGTAAAGCTTTTTGCCAACACATATCTTGCACTTCGTGTCAGCTACTTCAACGAGCTTGATACTTATGCAGAGACAAAGGGACTTGATACACAGGCTATTATCAAGGGAGTTTGCCTTGACCCACGAATTACAGACCAGTACAACAACCCATCATTTGGTTACGGTGGATACTGCCTGCCAAAGGATACAAAGCAGCTTCTTGCAAACTACAACGATGTTCCACAGGAGCTTATCCGTGCTATCGTTGAGTCAAATAGAACACGTAAGGATTTCATTGCTGACCAGGTGCTTAAAAAGGCAGGCTACTATGGCTATGCTGAAACAAACCAGTACAGCAAGGAAGCTGAAAAGGAAGTAACAATCGGTGTTTACAGACTTACCATGAAGTCAAACTCTGACAACTTCCGTCAGTCATCTATTCAGGGCGTCATGAAGCGTGTAAAAGCAAAGGGCGCTACAGTCATTATCTACGAGCCAACACTTGAGGATGGCACTACATTCTTTGGTTCAAAGGTTGTAAATGACTTAGATAAGTTTAAGGCTATGTCTGATGCCATCATCGCAAACCGCTACAACAGCTGCTTAGACGATGTTAAAGACAAAGTATATACAAGGGATGTTTTCTCTAGAGATTAATTATGAATGTTAAATCAGTTATTAAAGAACTTTTAATTCTTACAGTGGCCAGCATTATCATTGGTGCGGCAGTATTCTTTTTCCTTATGCCTAGCCATGCTGCTGTAAGCAGTATCTCTGGCTTTGCCATTGTACTGACCAATTTTATTCCATTTTCTGTTTCAGCTATCACAATGGTTTTAAATGTGGTGTTGCTTATTATTGGCTTTATCACCATCGGAACAGAGTTTGGCTACAAGACAGTT
>JAEEGF011042328.1_pt1 | contig 16303 bp, 16 predicted proteins | sample 9134171 | NCBI WGS metagenome assembly JAEEGF01 (sample SAMN16246542, study PRJNA631951) | gut metagenome | biome: gut microbiome; feature: rumen; material: AP-attached | host: Bos | place: Iran: Karaj | collected 2018-10
AGCAAGTCATTATGCGGCATTTTGCCCTTGCACACTATATTTTCTCCTGCGTATTCCCTTAGTTGTTTGCCATCAAGAGTTTCTTCACCAGTCAAGCCAAAGACATCTATTGCCAATTGCGACGGCATACGTTTCGCCACGGCAAAGAGAGTCGGCATATCCTTGTCATGCACATGACCAGCGACAAACATTATACGTCCATTCTTGTTAATGTTCTCCCAATTCTCTGGCACTCCGCAATCACTAACCAAATTACCGACAACCGAAACCGACTTCATGCGGAATCCACTTGTCAACAGATTCCTGTATAAGTAATTGCTTACACAGAAAACCTTATCTGCCTCTCGATACAACTGCTCTTTTCTATGCGTGATATAATCAATCGAATGACGAATATACAAGATATGCTCGGCAAGAATAATTTTTATGCCATTATGCTTCGCCCATTCAGCCACAAACACAGCAAAATCCGATATTGACTGAATATATACATACTCCGGCAATCTGCCATCCATCAGCGAAAGGATGACATTTCCGACCTTATCCGACATCCGTCTTATAGCCTTGGCTGTCTTATGTTGGGATTTGTATTTCGGACAAGAGATTTCTATGTTACACAACCTGCCATTTCTCGTAACAGCGACATCAGACAATCCCTTCAACGAAAGCAATCGCTTCAATTGCTTTCTCTTAGGAAGCCACAAGCAATTGCCTACGACATTGTAAATATCGTATTCGCCAGCATAAACACTTTGCTGCTCTTCAAAGAATGAACATGGATACCATGCCGGCACGAACAATATGCTTTTCTTACTACTCATCTTCTTTTCAAAAAACTGAACGGCGACAACAACGCCTTCCCTAAACGATATGCCTTAGATGATAAGATTCCCTTCCTTTCCGACTCCGATTTCGCATAACACGTCAGCCATACCATCACCTGCTTCACCATCTGTGTGCGGACCTCAATTTCCTTGTCTGACACTATCATACCTGCATTTTGAGGAAGAGTCTTTCTCCATTTATTATAAAACAACTGCGTCTGCCCCCACCACGCCATGTCGAAACTGCCTAACGACGAATGTTCCAGCAGTATTTGCGATGCAATCATGACCTTGTATCCGGCAGCGCGTATCTGCATACATATATCCAAATCATAACAATGAAAACCACCGTATGTCGCATCATCAAACAATACGTTTGACTCATCAAAAACCTTCTTAGAAACACAGAACCACATTCCGTCAATCGCAACTGCCTCTATCAAAGTCTTGCCCTGAAAATGTGACAAATCCTGCAGATTGGTTTTCTTGCCACCAGTATTCTGAATACAACCTCCACTGGCAAGCATCGAATGATACCAACCTGACGGAGTGTCTGGCATCAGATGAGTACCCACAACTCCAACACACCCAACAGTGGCATCAGAATCAAAAACCTCATGCACCGCGCGTCCCCACTCTTCAGAAACAAACCTTATGTCATCGTGCATAAAGCACAAGACATCACCCTTCGCACGCTTGACGCCTTCCTTGTAGGCAGTGAAGATGTTATAGCTATTGCTTGAATTGTCTATTACGCACAACTCATACTCGCAACCAATCGTCGTCGCGATATTTGTCCTCAGTTCGTCTGATATGTCTGCCCTACGGCTACAGATGATGATGGATATCATAAGTGATTCTTTATAAAACTGAATGGCTTAAGCAAAAACTTACCAAGACGATAGGCTTTTGATGAGCGGATTTGCGATTCTCTTTCACGCATAATTTCATTCTTCTTATTTTGCTCATTCAACAATTGCCGCTTATAGAATACAATATCCTGCAAATATGGGGTGTATATTTCCGTATGATTGTGAAAAATTTTACGACACAAATTCTGTTCTACATTAATCGCTTTTCCATTTCTTGACAGACTTTTTATCCTATAGAAAAATAAAATCTCATTTATTCGAAACACCTTATCATCCGGAGTAAGAAAAGAAAGCCAAAAATCCCAATCTTCTAATCCTTCCCTCATATTAGGGTCATATCCGCCAACCTTATCAAAATCATGTCTAGAAAACATTGCAGTACAAAAAATAATATTCTCCCATATTATCCTTTTGTATTCATACTCTGGCAAATCCCAAAACTCATTGCGTTCGCCAAACATTTTAGCTTGACAATACACCAATTTCACATCTGGCATACGCTCAAACACATCCAAAGCCTTCTCAACGTAAGTATCTGCAATTAAATCATCCGCATCCAAAGGCAGTATGTAATATCCATCAGAATGTCGAATGCCATTATTGCGCGCAACCGAAGGCCCTTGGTTTTCCTGATAAATATACTTAAAACGACAATCTTTATTGACATATTTTTGAGAAATCTCACGAGAATTGTCATTCGAGCCATCATCCACAATGACACACTCCCAATTGGAATATGTTTGATCTAGAACACTATCCAATGTTTCAGACAGATATTCTGCCTGATTATAGCATGGAACAATTATGGATACTTTATTATTCATTGTAAGTAATATCTTTCAATCTAAAGGGGCAAGATTCAATCAATGGCTTCAAGTCCAAACCAGGAGCTTTGGCATACCCGTCTTTCTGCCTTAACAAATCCTCAACACTTGTTTTTTCTGTTATTATATATGGAGCTGATCTGTCAAGCCCTATGGACATAAAAAAATCATGGAATTTAAAGCGACGAGAAACATCTCCAATAATTGGCTCTCGTACTTCTGCCCACAAATTCGGAACACCATAAGCCTCCGATATAATAATCCCATGCAGTGACGACGACACAACCAATTCACATGAAAGCATTTGTTTTACAACATTCTCCCATTTATCATATCCAGTCATGTGGATTATTAATACCGAATCATCAGACTTGAATTTGTCTAACTCCTTTTTATCCTCATCAACATAATGAGGCACAATGCCTATTTTATATTTCTTTTTGACTACTGGTCTATAATAAAGAGGCAACAACAAAGCTGGATCTCCGTACACCGCAGGACAGTCATATCCATTTGCCACAAGCACTTTTCTTGTCAACGGACCTCTAACTGCTCTTATATTTAAAGTTTTTGGTGATGGCAAAAAGTCCTCTTTTAACAAACCCGCCCCCCATATTATGGAATCTGGTCTATCTATTAAGTGTAAAACAGACCCTATCGCATATACTACAGGAACTGACGACAATCCTTTAAAAAAGACTTTCTTTGGACAAGCATACACATATCGAGGCATGAGAAAATCCTTTGATATCCTTCTCAAAAAGAACATATTCAAATCATCACCTAAATTATTATGTTCCACTCGTCCCCATGACATGCTAACCCAAGCCCCAATACAACAAATACGCTTTTTAAGAACATACTTGTTCCATAAAAACATCAATCGCCAAAAGTATCTTGAAAAGACACGATTGTATCTTGAATGTTCGTATTGTTCATGTGGATCAAAATAATTCATCTAACTAATGATTTTATCTTATTCTTAACAAAAAATAATTCAGGACAGATATTTTTAAGCCACTGGGCCGATTTGTGGGCACGCAACACTAATGGATTTATCAAAAACAGCAAACCATAAATATGTCTTCCCATAGGATTCTTTGTTGAATACAAATTACGCATAAAGAGCTGAACAGACTTATAATCCAAAAGTATTCGCCATATCCTGAAATACTGCATTCTACTTATCAAATCCTTTCTATATGCGGTTTTCAAATCCTTTCTATATTGCTTATATATCAGTTTAGGATTAATCCTTGTCATCAGAGATTCATATGACGAGATATTATTTCCATGCCATCTATACAACACTCCCACTTCATCTATCATTGCAATTCCACCTAGAAGAATTGAACGAAATGTCAACATTGTGTCCTCTGTTTGACAATCGTCATCCAACATGCCAAACACATCAAATACCCTCTTGCTAAAAATTCTTGAAGGACCCATTGGAAACCTCGGCTTATTTTCAATATAGTCATTCAACACATAAATCAACTCTTTATCATTTCCGCTATATCCTTTTTGTTCTAATTCATTTCCATCTGAATTCACATACTGAAAATTCATAGCAAGACTATCAACACCTAAATTTTGTATCTTTTCCAAAGATATCGCTACTCTGTCTTTCAAAGATACATCATCCCCTGCTGCCAAAACAAAAAAATCCCCACGAGCACATGCCACAGCCTTATTAAAGTTTTTTACCAAGCCAAGATTCTCTTCATTATGACTATAGAATACATTTCCTTTATCTGAATTTTCTCTTAAGAAACGCTCTATTATCAAAGGGGTTTTATCTATAGAATGGTCATCAGAAATAATAATTTCCGTATTTGCATAACTTTGATTGAAAACGCCACGTAAAGCCTCCTCAATGTATTTTTCCTGATTATAAGTCAGCAATATTATGGAAACTAAGGGCTGTTGCATTATTCAAACACATTTATCAGTTTCACTACAAATTCCATCTGTTCCTGTGTCAGACACGGGCTCATCGGCAAACTTAATTCCTCATCTGCCAAGCTTTCCGTTATAGGCAGATTCTGCTGTGGCGTATTCCATGATTCATTCGCATAACATTCCTGTTTATGCGGAGCAATTGGATAATGAATCACAGTTCCGACACCGTTTTCCGCCAGATAGTCATGCAATGCATCACGCTTTCCATTCTTAACGAGAATCGGAAACAAATGATACACATTTTCATCATGAGGCAAACGCTTTGGCAAAGTTACCAACAGATTTGAGATATGCTCATAATAAAAATCCGCCACTTGCTGACGCAGACGAATATCATCGTCCAAATGTTTCAATTTCCCGTCAAGTATCGCAGCTTGAATTTCATCCAATCGACTATTTCTGCCAGAATATTTAAATACATATTTCTTTTGCGAACCATAATTCGCTAAAGCACGAATGGCTTTCGCCAAATTTTCATCATTGGTTGTGACTGCGCCACCATCGCCTAACGCGCCAAGATTCTTGCCTGGATAAAAGCTATGTCCTGCCGCATCGCCAATCGAGCCTGTCCTCTTGCCGTTATACTTGCATCCATGAGCTTGTGCATTGTCCTCAACCAACTTCAAATCATGCTTCTTGCACAAATCGGCTATTTTCTCAGTCATAGCCAATCGACCATACAAATGAACTAACAGTATAGACTTAGTTCTGCTTGTAATGGCAGCCTCTATCTTGCTATCATCTATTTCAAGCGTGTCTGGATTCGGTTCTATCAGCACCGGTGTCAACCCATTCTCCGTAATCGCCAGAATAGATGCAATATATGTATTAGCCGGCACAATCACCTCATCACCTGGTTGCATAACGCCCAGTTCAATGTAAGCGCGGTAAATCCATACCAACGCATCAAGACCGTTAGCGCACCCGATGCAATATTTTGTTCCTATGTAATCAGCATAATTACGCTCAAACGCCTCGTTTTCCTTGCCTTGCAGATACCATCCGCTGTCAATCACACGAAGAGCCGCCTCGTGTATTTCATCCTTGTATTTTGCTGTCACATCGTGAAGCGATAAAAAAGGCACTTTCATTGCTTTACTTTAATTAGAGTGGACCTACGAACCAATTTTACAATCGGTTTCTGCACACATTCATACACAAATATAGATGCTAAAACACAATACACAAAAGTGACTAATATTCTCACCCAATTATGATCATATCCAATCAATCCAATAGATATTCGTCCTACTTTCCATGCAAAAAACTGTGTCAAAAAGAACGCATAGGAAATCTTTCCCAAATAACCTATCACATTATATCTTTCAAGAATTGGCATCCTAATCGTACCAAAAGAGAATAGCATCATAGCGAAGCATGGTAACACAATAACGTTATATAGCATAAAATCTCCAAACTGAAAATAATGCCTCATCAACGAAACACCCAAAAACAATAATAATATGGCACTAACCAAAGTCCACTTTGTACGTATAATATGCAATAATTTATTATTACACTTCATATTTATGTCCGCGACTAACAATCCACAAGAAAACTCTAATATCCTATAGAAAGGATTATCATAAATTAGAGCTGTGTTGAATTTGTGACTTATCACGCCACCCCATACATCCAAAAACACGAGAAGCAATAACATTACAACCTTGTATCTTGTGTTTAAATATTTGCAAATAGTCTGTAAAAAAGGATATAGCAAGTAAGCCAATATTATGCAGGAGATAAACCAAGTTCCTCCATTATGAGTTACGCCAAAGAGAGATGTAAATGTGGACTGCAATCCCAATGCCTCTATTGGAAACAATAAAATATTTTCCAACAAAGACTCTTTCCCAAGAAACAAGACATACAAAATGGCAAAGAAGTAATAAAGCGGCAGTATCCCCAAGACACGTTTAAGATAGAAAATTCCTAAATCATGTTTATCAATTAGATTTTTGTCTCCATATACCATTCGCAACGAATAGCCAGACAACAAGAAAAATCCTGTCATTGCTATAGCGCCGACAGATACAAAATCATTAAGATAAGAATAACTACATCCAAAGTGGATCCATGAATGAAACATGTATATCAATATAGCTAAAGATATACGCAATATATCAAGTCCGATTATTCGTTGACAAACGAACCCCTCTCGATTATTCATTGCTTTATTCAACATTATACAGTAGCACTCTAAACATTATGCATTATTATCACATCGTGAAGCGATAAAAAAGGCACTTTCATTGCTTTATTCAACATACTGACCTATTTTGAATGTATCAAAAGACACTGATTTTCCATCTTTATTTCTAATTTCTTGAACGACCAAATACCCATCAGCACACTTCACCCATATTCCTTCATTATCTATATTGAGAATCCGACCTATATGTGTTATAACAGAAGACGGATGATAATCAATTTTTGTTACTTCATATCTCTCCCTTTTATGAGTAAAATAAGGCAAAGGATATGGTTCTACCAAAGCTCTGAAAAATGCTTTTTGATACGCTATCGGCTTAGAGAAATCAATCTTACAGTCTTTCTCATTTCGCCTTCCTACCCATGACGCATTATTTTTGTCTTGTTTCTGCGGTATTATCTTACCATCCAAGAAATCTGTCAACACATATCCAATAACATCTTTAATATGAGAGTTGAACATTTCCATATATTGACGTGAATTTGACTCTCTGTCATTCTTCACTTTGTATTGATATAATATTGGACCATTATCTATAAATTCATCCATCAGATGAATTGTCGCACCTAAATATTCTTCATCATTTAATATAGCCCATACTGTTGAATGCAAACCTCTATACTGAGGAAGTAATGAATAATGAACATTTATACAAACATTTGACTCCAGAACTTTCTTAGGTACAATCGGTTTATAACCAGCGAAAAGGAGCAACTCGTTTTCGTATATATCCAAATCTGGAGTTGTTTCATTTTCTGCGAGATTCAAAATTTCTTCATCACTAGAAACGATAAATACAGGCAAACGGAAATTCCGCAAACCTTCCAATACTGCTTTTGCACCCCAACCATCTCCTATCAGTATTATTCTCTCGTATTGCTTCATCTTTAAATTTCTATTTTATAAAAATCATAAACAACCGCACGACCGCCAAATTCTTGTTTCTGAGTAATCAATCCCTCATTTAAATAACGCCCTTCCTTTTCTGTTGAGATTCCAAAGTCAAAATACTCTTTTTCGGAATAACATTGATTAATTAAAAAGTCCATCACAGCATCCAGCGCACCGCATAGACGTCCCTCGTCTGAATTTGCAATATACTGTGTATGGGCAACTTTGTTTGTCTCGTATATCACTACACCAGCTAACATTATGTCTTCCTTAAAAGCTGCATATAATTTAATATTCTCAGGGAAACGACTTGCTAACAATTCTAATTCTGCTGCAGTATGCACTGGTGTTGCATTGTGGTATTTTGATAATATTTGAGTTAATAAAGCTATATATTGTTTATAATCATGTGACTCTCTGATTTCAAGTCCTTCCTTTTGGGCTTTCTTAACTCCACGTCTTCTTCTTTCAGTAAAACGTATTTTATCTACCTGATAAATTGAAGACGATATGTCTCTGCGAATCAAATTTGCATCATTACGAAATAACGCATACAAATCCTCATCAGATGGATAAGTATAATATATGGCAGGAATACGTTTATACAAAAGACTCGTTATTTTGTTTTGAGACATATACTCTTTTAGAGTTTCAAAAATCTGCAACATGACTTGAACCGTCACATGCAAATTCGTCACAAAACCGCCATAAGTCAATCCACCATGAGAACGTAACTCTGAACCATGAATAGAAGCTGGCAATAAAGCTACTAACTTTTCATCATTATAAAACATCAGTGAATAATCCTCAAAACGATCTGCATGATAATCCATATATCCACGCTTGAGCATGAATGTGCCATTCTTTGAGGTATCAACGAACGTATCCCATGCCACATCATCGTTCGGATTATATCTTCTTATTATTATCATTTTCTTGTTTGCTATTTTATCCGCATCTTACTCACGCACTCATCGCACGCACAGACCATATCTATCTAATTCAAAATTGGAAGGAAAGGATGTCATAACTATATTACATTGGGATTTTTTATTCTATTTTTTATTCAACGCAGACGAATGAATGCCTCTATAATTAACCTTACTCAACCTATTATCTTCTCTCTATTTCCTTGCAATATATCCTCATCACTCATAAGTTTATGAAATTAACCATTTATCTTCATTATTAAAACGGCAAATCTATAATTTCTTCTTCAACGGTTCTCAGTTCTATCCACTCATCTTTCCATTCTGATGGTTTATAATACCTTAGATTGCCATCTTCATCAAAGATATCATTATTAACTACGATTTGAGTTTTACGCTGTTGTGAAGTCCAAATTTGAGTTTTTTCATTATAACTGAACCTTCGCGCATTTAGCAATGCCATAAAATCTTTCTTTCCCTCTATATAGAAATTGTATGGAATTTCAAGAAGTTCCTTTAAACGAGATACAATAGGGTGATTAGTTTTAATTATGTCATTGATACTCGCATTCTTATCTTCATTACTTTCCTTCAGATAATCAACAAGACCACGTAAGACCTTTGCAGTTTCATTAATATCAGATAGAACTTTTTGTTCTTGATACTTTTCTGCATCTGTTATATATTGTTTAAATAGTCCTGCCCATTGCTCTTTCAGATATGATTTAATCTCATCTGCTGTCCCAAAACCCTTAATATTGTTATTTCGAGAAAGAGATTTTATCTCATCTAAAAATTTATAAATATTAACATTATCAACAAACTTATATTGTACATCGTCTTTTCCTCTGTTCAACACATAAGTTTCATACTCTGTCAAAACATTTTTCTCTATGAATAAATATACTAGCTTATTTTTCTCTAAGGCAGTCTTTATTTCTTTTTGCGTAACAGAATACTCAGATGTACTTCTTTCTTCACTACTAAGAGCCTTACTGCCGTAACGCCCACCAATGACCGATATTAATATATCCACATTGGAGATTTCCTTATAGCAATATTCTTGTAATTCATCATCCTTGTCGTACGGAATATCTCCCTCTTCATTCCTAACTGGTTCATATCCAAAAGATTCTATAAACTTATCTAATTCATAGCGAATTTGTTGCAAATCATAGAATGTGGAACTAATAAAGATTCGAGGTTTTGCCATTTTGTGCTATGTTTTATTTATTAACTTATTACTTTATTTTGAATCTATTCAACTAGCAAGTCGTGTTTGTCATCTCCAGCTCATCGGTCGGTGATAAGTGTGGCTAAATTATTTATCTACCATTATTGATTCTACAAAATGCAATTGAGATAAGGCTTTCTCTGTATGAAACGAGACTTGGTTAAAAAGGACGTGCGTCTTCAATTGAACGACAGCAGCATCTGCACTCAGTTCTCCGTTCTCATACAAACTGATCGTAGCATATAAGTTATCATTTGCTACAGGACCAAGCACAATATCATAGTCGTGCAATGGAGCATAACGCCTATTGGCTACCACAAAATCAAGCCATTCTTTTGTTGCCCCATTATATTCCATAATTCGGAAATCTTTTTTCTGCAAAAGGTCATCATCTACTTCATATACAGAAACAATTGCATTGCCGCCACCTGCACGTTCTCGACGGATACGAGCCCAACGTGCGGCTTGATCAAAATCGACCGTAGTATAAAACCCTTTTCCATAATCCGTATTGGGACGCCCCTGACGGAGATTCGGGTTCTTTACCGATACTGTGGAACCATGGTATAGTTTCATTTCTCTTGGCTTTTACGATTTCTAATAAATATCTCTATATCCTGTATAATGGAATCTTCCCCTTGAGTATGAAGCATATCAAAGCCATTAACCAAATACACATCCACATGATAGCGGCGAAAAAGAGCATAGACTTCCAAGGATGTCATATTATGCTTCTTAGCGTAATTCTCCATACAGAAAGTCAAAAAGACTACCACATTATTGGAGATAATACGATTGTCAGGCGGCCAACTCTGCTCCAATAGCTTATACAGCGACTCTGTATCCAAATACCACCACTTAGCACCCTCATCATATAACTTAGCGTAAAACGGCGTATCATATATGTAGCCCAATGCCACATTCACAGGAATGCGTTTACGCTGCGACACCAATAACGCTAACTGCGATATTTTCAATGGGATGATTGATGCACTCATGTTTGTTATTTGATTTCTTTACCTTTATATTTCAAAAACTCATCATAATCACGAATATAATCTTCTGCCTCATAATGCTCACTTGCCAAGCATAACAACACTGCTCCACTTGAAAAATCATCCAAATCACGCCAAATACCAGGCACAACTAACAATCCATAATACGAACGATTGAGTGTAAAAGCCTTTTTATTAGTACCGTCATCCAACGTTACAGTAAAAGAACCGCTAGCAGCAATAATCAGCTGATACAACACCCTATGAGCATGCGCCCCTCTGCTCTCACCTCCAGGCACATCATAAAGATAGTACACTCGTTTGATGTCAAATGGAACATCCTTACCGCCTTCAATAGGAGTAAGATTTCCACGTGGGTCGCTTATCTTCCGCAAGTCAATAATACGACAATCTGATATTGTACTCTTTTTTGCATCCATGTCTTTAGCCTTCATATTGAATTACAACATCGTTGTTATTAAAACGCAACATACCAGGCATAACCCCTTGATTGAATCCCATATCTGTCTGAGTATTTTCTACTTCAAAATACTGTTCAAAACCAGAATAAACCACATAACGCTGATTTTCACCAAACACAAATTCAGCTTTATATTTTCCTGCGTTGATAGTATATGGTTTGAGTTCAAAATCCATTGTGTATAAACCTACTTTTGAATCCTTTTTACCAACTTCACCAAACATACGACTCACCTTGAATACAGACATATCATCAACAGTCTTAACATGCATATTTACATCCAACATTGCATCCGCTTTATAGCACATGAATTTAAGACGAAACTTAATTCCTGATTCAATATCAATATTGGCTTGCGATTTGCCGGGGAGGATTTCAAATGATTTGATACGGATGACCTCATTGCCAGGAGCTGTCGCAAGATCATCAAAACATTGATTTTCTGAACTTCCACCATCCCCAATATAATAATCTACAGTATCATAGATATTTCCACTATATTTTAAAGAGCCGTTTTCAAGCAGAATTCCTGTTTTGCATAAAGCCTTCACACTCGCCATATTATGACTCACAAACAGCACAGTTCTTCCCTCTCCTTTTGAGACATCCTTCATCTTGCCGATGGCCTTCTTCTGGAACTCGGCGTCACCAACAGCAAGAACCTCGTCCACAACGAGGATTTCCGGGTCAAGGTGAGCTGCCACTGCAAAGCCAAGACGCACCATCATACCTGAGCTGTAACGCTTCACCGGTGTGTCTATATATCGCTCACATCCAGAGAAATCAACTATCTCGTCAAGTTTGCGATTGATTTCCTGCTTACTCATTCCTAGGATTGCACCGTTCATATAGATGTTCTCACGGCCTGTCAACTCTGAATGGAAACCTGTACCCACCTCAAGCAGAGATGCGATTCTGCCCCTTGCCTTGATGGTTCCTGTGGTCGGTGTCGTCACTCTCGACAACAACTTAAGCAATGTGCTCTTGCCAGCTCCGTTCTTGCCGATGATGCCGACAACATCGCCCTGCTCCACCTTGAAATCTATATCCTTCAACGCCCACACAAAGTCTGAAAGCGCCTTTTTAGAGCGGTCGTTCGTTTCTCCAACTTTGAGGTAAGGGTCTTCCTTGCGCAGCACATTCATCTGCCACCAGCGGTTCAAATCGCTCGTCAGTGTCTTAGTGCTCACAAGTCCTAATCTGTATTGCTTTGATATGTGATTGAATTCTATCGCTGTACTCATTTCACTACATTTTGTCTATTTTCAAAAGTCTGTTGCTGCATTTCGGCTACGCTCAATGACCAGCTGGTTGCTGCGGTGTCAGCGCTTCGGCTACGCTCAGCAACCGAAATTTGTTCATCCTTTATTGTTCATTATACTGTGTCCATAAAACTCCTCTGCACACGATTGAACACCACAATGCCCAACGCAAGAAGCGCCACCATGAACAAGAAGCTGTATCCTAACGCCATCCAACTGAAAGAGCCTGTGCCCAGCATGCCGTACTTGAATGCCTCCAAAATTCCTGTCAACGGATTCAACGACATAACAAGTTTCAGTTTCTCGTTTGTTATCATGCTTAATGGGTAAATCACAGGCGTTGCATACATCCAAAGATGCACGAAGAACCCCAAAAGCAACGTCAAGTCACGGTACTTAGTCGTCATAGACGAGAAAAGAATTCCGAAACCGAGTCCTAAGCCTGCCAGCATCAGCACCAACACTGGGAACAGCAACGCATAAACGTTCGGACCGACATTAACATCGGTGAAGGCCATATAATAAATATACACCACTACAAACAGCATAAACTGTATGCCGAACCTTATCAGATTGGATGTCACTGTGGAAAGCGGCACTATCAGTCGTGGAAAATACACTTTGCCGAAAACGCCTGCGTTGCTCACAAATGTATTAGATGTTTTGGTCATGCACTCCGAGAAGTACTGCCACATGCATATGCCAGACAAATAGAACAGCGCCTGAGGCAGTCCGTCAGTGCTTATGCCAGCTATGCCGCCGAACACAACCATGTACATGATGGTGGTCATTATCGGCTGCACAAAGTACCACAGCGGACCAAGCACAGTCTGCTTGTACTGGGTTATTATGTCCCTCTTGACAAACAAGCTCCACAAGTCACGGTACTTCCAAATCTCCTTGAAATCGACATCCAGCAACGACTCGCGAGGCTTGATGACGGTTGACCATTCTTCATCTATATGCTTTTCTGCGGAATCAGCCATTTTACGTTTTATTGATATATTGTTAAAGAACAAAAATAAGAAATATTTTATTGCGGAACGCCGTTTTAACAGCAAACTTAAGGGCAATATTGCCGTACAACACATTTTTCGCCATTTACCGATGCCAAGATTTGGATGCCGTCATTAAATACCACATAAATGCTATTTACAAGCAATTAAGGCCGCGATAACTTTGCACTGTCTAATAAAAACAAAGAACAAACATGAATTTTGTATTTATTTCACCGAACTTTCCGCATACATACTGGAACTTCACAGACAGACTGCACAGAAACGGAGTTAATGTACTCGGCATTGGCGATGCGCCATACGACTCGCTCGACCAACACCTAAAAGACTCACTGACAGAATACTACAGAGTAGAGAACCTGGGCGATTACGAACAGGTATTCAAGGCTGTGGCGTTCTTCAGCTTCAAATACGGAAAGATAGACTGGATAGAAAGCATGAACGAGTTCTGGCTCGAACAGGACGCACGCCTGCGCACCGACTTCAACATAACGACTGGAATACAGAACGACAGAATCAGCAACATAAAGAGCAAATTCAGAATGAAGGAGTTCTATGACAAAGCCGGAGTGCCTTCTGCCAGATGCGAGAGAGTGACCGACAGAAAAGCCGCCGAGAAGTTCATCAAGGCTGTTGGCTACCCTGTCTTCTGCAAGCCGGAGATAGGCGTGGGCGCTACCGACACGTTCAAGATTGAGAACGAGGCTGACCTTGACAATTTCTTCAAGGTGAAGCCCGACGAGGGATACGTAATGGAGGAATTCGTAACCGGAGTGATATGCAGCTACGACGCGATAAGCGACAGCCAATGCAACATCCTGTTTGAAAGCATGAACGTGTGGCCGCCTGTGGCTGACATTGTGAAAAAGAAACTCGACCTGATGTACTACACCGCCTCTGACATACCAGAACAGCTGAGGGAAAGAGGCAGAGCGACGATAAAGGCTTTCGGCGTGAACCAAAGATTCGTGCACCTGGAGTTCTTCCGACTGACAAAAGCGAAGAAGGGACTCGGCAAAGTGGGCGACTACATCGGACTGGAGGTGAACATGCGACCTGCCGGAGGATACACCCCCGACATGATGAACTGGGCACACAGCACCGACGTCTATCAAATATGGGCGGACATGGTGACGGCCGACAAGCGCCTGCTGCCCGACCACGACGAGCACAAGTCCTGCGTATATGCCAGCAGAAGAGACATATACAAGTACGTTCACACGCACGACGAGATAATAGAAAGATACGGCGACAGGATGAAGATGTGCGAACGAATGCCGGAAATGATGGTTCCGCAAATGGGCAACCAGATGTACACCGTGCTGCTGAACGACCAGAAAGAAACCGACGATTTCATAAAGTTCGTTCACGACAAGGCTTAAAACAGACAATAATATTAAATTCGCACATAATTAAACACTTGAAATTTTATGGAAGTAAGATACTATAAGGAATACAGCAACAATCTCGGCAGAGATATGGAGTTCAAAATCTACGGAAGCCAAGGCGGCAAACTGTGCTTCGCCTTTCCGCCACAGAACGGAAGATTCTACGACTTCGAGAACTTCGGCATGATTGACGTGCTCTCGCCATGGATAGAGAGCGGAAGGCTGACCGTCGTTACGCCCGACAGCATCGACGAGGAGACATGGAGCAACGAAAGCGGCGACCCACGCTACAGAATCGAACTGCAGGAAAGGTGGTTCAGATACATAACCGAAGAGCTTTTCGGCAGAGCTGTCGGCATAAACGGCACTTACGGATACAAAGCCATCGTCACTGGCTGCAGCATGGGCGGAGTGCATTCCGGCAACTTCTTTTTCCGCCGTCCGGACTTGTTTGACGTGGTTGTGTCGCTCAGCGGACTTTTCAATGCGCAATACTTCTTCCACGACTATATGGACGACCTGGTTTACGCCAACTCGCCTGTGCATTTCCTACGCAACCTTGCGCCGGACCACTACTACAACGAGCTCTACAGGCAGAGCCAGATAATCTGCTGTGTGGGACAAGGCGCTTGGGAGGACGACCTGCTGGCTGGAACAAGAGAACTGGATGCCGTGCTCAGAGAGAAGAACATTCCTGCGTGGATAGACTACTGGGGACAGGACGTGAGCCACGACTGGGTATGGTGGCAAAGACAGATTGTCTATTTCTTTGACAAGATCCTGCCTTGGAAATAACCACAATGAGCCGTTCATCATGAGCGGCTCTTTTTTTTACACACTACAAAAAAGGACCGCCAATTTCTGACAGTCCTTTTCTCATTTATATCACTCTGACTTATTTCTTCTTTTTCTGAGCCTTGAGCTGCTCTGCGCGCGCTTTCTTCTGCTCAGCCATGCTTGCCTGACGCTCCTTGAGAGCCTTCTTTCTCATCTCCTCGCGCTGCTTAGCCATCTCCTTTTTCTTTCTGTTCTTGGCTTTCTGCGCCTGTTTCTTGGCCTTCTCCTTATCCTTCTTCAGTTTCGCCTTCTGTTTCTTCTTCAGCGCCTGCTTCTCTTCCTTGGTCAAGTAATCTGGCTCTGGGTATATGTCAACCTTAGGCTGGATTATTTCAGGCTGGATGTATGTCATGTCGGTGATCAGAGCCTCGCAATGCTCCTGACGGAACGAAAGTTCCTTGACATCGCCGAATGTGCTGAAAACCAGACGTGCTGACGACTTCGACGCGCCCTCCTCTACCGAGCCCGATATGGTGGTGTGCGGTGTGCGGCCCGAGAACGAGAACTTGAACGAGTTCATCAGCGAGTCGTTCTCGTTTATTGCGTAGTATGCTGTGTATGCGCCGTTCCACATCT
>JAEEGF010539851.1_pt1 | contig 16302 bp, 10 predicted proteins | sample 9134171 | NCBI WGS metagenome assembly JAEEGF01 (sample SAMN16246542, study PRJNA631951) | gut metagenome | biome: gut microbiome; feature: rumen; material: AP-attached | host: Bos | place: Iran: Karaj | collected 2018-10
AGTCACGATAGTTGGGCTTCAAGCGATAGGTAAACTCACCGGTGTAGCTGATTGAGCTCGTACCCTTGCGACCCGTCTTGGTGGTGATAACGATCACACCAGCGTTAGCCTTAGCACCATAGATTGAAGTAGCGGAACCGTCCTTCAGGATCTGGAAGCTCTCGATATCGTCGGCGTTAAGACCAGCGACAGCCGATGCAATCAGCGTGTTGGCATCACCCGACGAGAGATCATCGGCGCTGATGTCCACGTTGTCCTCAAGAACTACACCGTCCACAACCCACAGAGGCTTGGAGCTACCGTAGATAGAGGTAGCACCGCGCACGCGGATCTTGGGAGCCGTACCGAAGGTACCGGACACGTTCTGTACTTGCACACCCGCAGCGCGGCCTTCCAAACCACGGCTGATGTCGGCGACACCCGAGAGCTTTGTCTTCTCGGCGTCAACCTTCTGGGTTGCACCAGTAAAGAGTCGTGTATCCACCTTCTGGTAACCAGTTACCACGACCTCACCAATGGATGTGGCCTTGAGTTGGAGAACAATAGTCATGCCAGCCTTACCAGCAAGAACTGCATCCTCATAACCCAGATAAGTAACTTTAATCTTAGTGCCAGCAGGCACATTCAAGGTGAAATGACCGTCCATATCGGTAGCCGTGCCGTTCTTGGGATTGCTCTGCTGAACGACCGAGGCGCCGATGACAGGATCATTGTTCTCGTCTAAGACCGTACCACTCACCTGTGCCGAAGCGCCAAGCGTGGCCATAGCCATGACAAGGAACAAGAGAAAATGTTTTAGACTCATAAGTTTTAGTTTAATTGATTAATTATTAATGTTTTATAAGTTTGCGGTTGTTTGGTTTTCCATCTTTTATTCGACTGTATCGCTTCAAAACATCAAATATCCATCCGCCCAAAGCAAAGGTTGTCCCCTCAGGCGCTCAAGATAGCATTATTATCAATCCCTACAACGGATTGAATATCACATTTTCTTTGTTTCTTAACTACACATCTAAAAAAGAAGGCTTGCAAAGTTATATGTTTTTTTTTAAATAAAGTGTAAAAGTGTAAAAAACTTTTCGAATTTTTTTATCAAAATGCTACCCAAAACCCAATAATCCGCTCAGAATCAAAAAAATAACCAGTTTCGGTAAAAATCATAATTAGATTTTTGTCTGCTTAACAAGCAGGAATTTGCGGAAAACAATGTAACTTTGCACTGCGAACCACCGATGGCGAGCGCTATTATCTACCGAGACATGGAAATCGTATATGACGACAACCACATCATCATTGTCAACAAGAGCGCAGGAGAACTGGTGCAGGGCGACCGCACGGGCGACCCGACGCTCATCGACACGGTGAAGGCGTGGATCAAGGAGAAATACAACAAGCCCGGCAATGTGTTCCTGGGCGTGACCCACCGCATCGACCGTCCCACCTGCGGTCTGGTGGTGATGGCCAAGACCAGCAAGGGGTTGTCGCGCATGAACGAACTATTCCGCAAGGGCGAGGTGCACAAGACCTACTGGGCCGTGGTAGGCAAGGAGCCGCCCGAACCCGAGGGCACCCTCACCCACTACCTCAAGAGCGTGGAAAGCAACAACAAGACCCACGTGAGCATCGTGCCACGCGAGGGCCACCAGAAGGCTGTTCTCAACTACCGCATCATCGCCGCCAGTCAGCGATACTGGCTGCTGGAGGTTGACCTCATTACGGGACGCAAGCACCAGATAAGGGCGCAACTGTCGGCCATCGGGTGCCCCATTAAGGGTGACCTCAAGTATGGCGCCCCGCGCAGTAACCCCGATGGGGGCATCTCACTGCAGGCTCACCGCATCCGCTTCACCCACCCCGTGAGTGGCAAGGAAATCGACATCACTGCTCCCCTGCCCGATGATTTCAGGCGATTGGGATTCGAAGAGCAGTCTTTGTAATTTGAAGAAAAATGGTTACCTTTGCGGCAAGAAATGATAACATTAACCAACAACTCAATAAATTTTTAAAAAGCTAAACATTCTTATGGCAAACAATCCCGAATTCCGCTATGCGCCCATGTTCCAGTTGGGCAAAGACGACACTGAATACTACAAACTCACCAGTGACTATGTGTCGGTGGGCGAGTTTGAGGGCAAACCCATCCTGAAAATCGAGCCCGAGGCGCTGACGATGCTCGCTCAGCAGGCTTTCCGCGACGTGAACTTCCTGTTGCGCCGTTCCCACAACGAGCAGGTGGCCAAGATCCTGCGCGACCCTGAGGCCAGCGACAACGACAAGTATGTGGCACTGACCTTCCTGCGTAACGCCGAAGTTGCCGCCAAGGGCCAGCTTCCCCTGTGCCAGGACACCGGCACCGCCATCATCCACGGCGAGAAGGGACAGCAGGTATGGACAGGATTCTGTGACGAGGAAGCCCTTGCCCGCGGCGTCTATAACACCTACACCCAGGAGAACCTGCGTTACTCGCAGAATGCCCCGTTGAGCATGTATGAAGAGGTGAACACCCGCTGCAACCTGCCCGCCCAGATCGACCTGGAGTGCGCCGAGGGTATGGAATACCACTTCCTGTGCGTTACCAAGGGTGGCGGCAGTGCCAACAAGACCTATCTGTACCAGATGACTAAGGCCGTGCTGAACCCCGGTACGCTGGTTCCCTTCCTGGTTGATAAGATGCGCACTCTGGGTACGGCAGCCTGCCCGCCCTATCACATCGCCTTTGTCATTGGCGGCACCAGTGCCGAGAAGAACCTGCTGACCGTCAAGTTGGCATCCACCCACTACTACGACAACCTGCCTACCACGGGCGACGAGACCGGCCGTGCCTTCCGCGACATTGAGTTGGAGAAGCAGGTGCTCGAAGAAGCTTACAAGATTGGCTTGGGCGCTCAATTCGGCGGCAAGTACATGGCCCACGACGTGCGCATCGTTCGTCTGCCCCGCCACGGCGCATCCTGCCCCATTGGTCTGGGCGTGAGCTGCAGTGCCGACCGTAACATCAAGGCTAAAATCAACAAGGACGGCGTGTGGATTGAGAAACTCGACGACAAGCCCACCGAATTGATTCCCGAAGAGCTGCGTCAGGCTGGCGAGGGCGACGGCATCAAGATTGACCTGGACCGCCCGATGAGCGAGACGCTCGCCATCCTCGACAAATACCCCGTATCGACCCGCGTATCGCTGAGCGGCACCATCATCGTGGGCCGTGACATCGCCCACGCCAAGTGGAAAGAGCGCTATGACCGCGGTGAGGGTATCCCCCAGTACATCAAGGACCATCCCGTATTGTACGCTGGCCCCGCCAAGACTCCTAAAGGAATGCCCTGTGGCTCAATGGGACCGACGACAGCCAACCGCATGGATCCCTATGTGGACCTGTTCCAGAGCTTGGGCGGCAGCATGGTGATGATTGCCAAGGGTAACCGCAGCCAGGAGGTGACCGACGCCTGCAAGAAGCATGGTGGTTTCTACCTGGGTAGCATCGGTGGCCCCGCAGCCATCCTGTCACAGGAGAGCATCAAGAGCATCGAGTGCGTTGAATATCCCGAGCTGGGTATGGAAGCCGTTTGGAAAATCCGCGTCGTGGACTTCCCCGCCTTCATCCTTGTGGACAACAAGGGCAACGATTTCTTCAAGAAAATCGGCCTTTAAACGATTGGAAATATAATCTGAACCGCTTTACCGCGCTACCCGTTTTAATAGGGTAGCGCGGTTTTTTAGGTCTGATTTGACACGAAAACACTACTGTTTTCAGTAAAAATATGTTAAAAAACACATTTTTTGGGGTAAATGTCTTGCCAGGTCGGGAAAATGTAGTAATTTTGCACTCGCAAATTGCGGGATGGAGCAGTGGCAGCTCGTTGGGCTCATAACCCAAAGGTCGTCAGTTCGAGTCTGGCTCCCGCTACTAAACAGGAGGTTGAGCGAAAGCTTGACCTCTTTTTTTTGTGCCATTTTTCACCGAATTGGCAGTCCCGTCTTGCACAGGTGGCAAAAGATGTGTAAATTTGCTTGACCAAAACAACCACAGTGCTATGAAACAGATTGCAGTACTCTTTGAGGGTGATATCAACCGACGGCTGGGCGTATTCAATGCGGTCATCAGCCGTGTGAAATACTTGCAGCAAATAGCTGATTACAAGATAGATGTGTATATGCTACAGGTATATGACGGGTGGCTGATGCGCCGCCTTCGCCATACCAAACGCGTGGCTTTCCGCCCCGATGAGATTGATGCCGACGGCGTTCGGGTACATGTCACCTGGTTCCGTCGCCGCTGGACCGATGCCATCATTCACCGCCTCTTCCACAAGCCCCCGAGGGCATTGATGCGCCGCCTGCACCGCCTGGGTTGGGAGATGCGCGGCCATGATCTGGTGAGTGCCCACGACCGCATCATGGGCCACGCCGCCGTTTTCGCCGGCAAGAAGCTGCATATCCCCTGCTTTATTACCTGGCACGGCGCCAGCATCTACACAGATCCTCCCCGAGACCCAATGATTAAAGAATTGACTATCAAGCTGCTGCATCAGGCCACTTGCAATTTCTTCGTGAGTCAAGGCTTACTTGATAAGGCGCATGCCGAACTGACAGACGGTTTCCCCGCCGAGATTCTGCTCAATGGTGCCAGCGAACAGTTCAAGCGCTATAGCGACGAACAGCGCGCACTGATGAAGGAAAAATATGGTATCGAGAACGGCAAAAAGGTCGTTGCCTTCGTTGGACGATTTGAGCCCGTAAAGAATGTGACCATGCTGCCCTATATTTATCAAAAGATTGAAGAACGATATGACAACGAATTGGAATTCTGGGCAATAGGCGATGGCATACAGCTCGAAGAGACCAAGCAGCTCATGGCCGCGAAAGGCGTGAAGTGCCACTTCACCGGCAAGGTGCCTCCCGAGGAAATTCCCGACCTGCTAAACTGTGTTGACCTGCTCGTGTTGCCCAGCAGCTTGGAAGGTCTGCCCCTCGTTGTTATTGAGGCTTTGTCCTGCGGTGCCCATGTGGTAGCCACCAACGTTATCGGCACCGCCGAAGCCGTTGGGCGTGAAAACGCCATCGATTTGGGAGACATTTTTGTGGAGCGTTTCACCGCCCGCGCTGTTGAATTGTTGCGTGGCGGCATTGACCAACAGCTGCCCCCTGAAGTGAGCTGGACGGCCACTGCTGACAAAGAAAACCAGATTTATCACCAATATCTTGACAAATAGTGACAATTGCATTGTATATCAGTAGATTGTTAATAATCAATTAAAGTGATTATTTAAGTCAAAATAATACGTTACAATTTTAGTAATAATATATTACATTATATTATTAAATAATTGAATATCATAAGAAATAAATTATAAGTTTAAAGCGATAATTTAAGTTAGTCAAAATATGCCCAAATTTGCCGAAACATTGCTACCTTTAGCCCTTCCCGGCACCTACACTTACCGCATTCCTGAGGGCCTGACGCTCTCCATCGGGATGCGTGTGCTGGTACCCTTTGGCCGCAAGAAGATCTTCACTGCCATTGTGGTGTCCTTGCATGATCGGGAACCTAAAGGTTATGATGTGAAGGAGATATTGGGTACACTTGACGACAAACCCATTCTGCGCCATCCCCAGCTGGACTTCTGGCAATGGATCGCCGACTATTACCTGTGCACGATGGGTGAGGTGTATAAGGCTGCGGTGCCCTCGGGGCTGAAAGTTGAGAGCGAGACCACCATCAGTGCCAATCCCGACTTCGAGGAGAGTGAACCCGGCCAGCTGACTGACCGCGAACGCGTTATTCTGGACTTCACGGCCCAACGTGGACGCGTTCAGATTGCCGAAATTGCCCGTGCAACAGGATTCAAGACCGTAGAACGCAATGTCAGCCACTTGTTGGACCTGGATGCCCTGCACGTGAGCGAACGCGTGGTCGATAATTACCGTCCCAAGACTGAGCCCTGCGTACGTCTGACCGTCGCTCGTGAAGACGAACAGGCTCTACATCAATTCTTTGACCAACTCAAACGGGCACCCAAACAAGAAGCGTTACTGCTGGCCTACCTGGATTTATCACGCTGGCTGCAGAGCGGTGACGTGCGTGAGGTAAGCAAGGATAACCTGCTCAAGCGGGCAGGAGTGAGCAGTGCAGTGCTGCACGAAGCTGTAAAGCGCGGTATGTTTGAGGTTTACAAGAAGGAAATCAACCGTTTTGCCGACTTGGGCAGTGTGCTGGAGGAACCACCAACACTGAGCGAGGAACAGAAACGGGCCTACGACGAGATACACCAGTCCATGCGGGAACATGCCATCACCCTGCTCCACGGCGTTACCAGTAGCGGTAAGACGTCAGTCTATATGCACCTCATCAATGATGCCCTGAGTCTGGGCAAACAGGTGCTCTACCTCGTGCCCGAGATAGCGTTGACCACGCAGTTGACCCGCAGATTAAGGCGCGTGTTTGGCGACAAACTGCTCATTTATCACTCCAAGTTTAGCGACAACGAGCGTGTCGATATCTGGAAGCGCCTGCTGGATACAAGCGAGCCGTGCGTGATTATTGGTGTGCGCTCATCGGTATTCCTCCCCTACTCCAACCTGGGACTCGTCATCGTCGATGAGGAGCATGACAGCAGTTACAAGCAGCAGGATCCCGCGCCACGATACAACGGGCGCAACGCCGCACTGATACTGGCCCAGAAACATGGTGCCAAGACCGTTCTGGGGTCGGCCACCCCAGCCATCGAGGTCTATTACCATGCGCTGGCCGGGCACTATGGGTTGGTGAAGCTGATGACACGTTACGGCGACATCAAGATGCCGGATGTCAAGGTCATCGACACTATCGACGCCCGCAAGCGCCGCGAGATGCATGGCATGTTCAGCAACGAACTCATTGCCAACTGCCGAAAGGCATTAACCGATGGTGAACAGGTGATCCTGTTCCAGAACCGCCGCGGTTATTCGCCGATGGTGCGCTGCAAGGAGTGCGGCAGTGTACCCAAGTGCGAAAATTGCGACGTATCGCTCACATACCATAAGCACAGCCGAAGCCTGGTGTGCCACTATTGCGGCTACACCATTCCCCTGCCCGACCTGTGTCCCGCATGCCAGTTGCCTGGTTTAGAGATTATTGGCTACGGCACCGAGCGCATTGAAGACGACATCGAGGCTTTGTTCCCCGACGAAAAGATTTCGCGCATGGACCTGGACACCACGCGCAGCAAGAACAGCTACGACCGCATCATCGACGAATTCTCGACCCATCGCACCAACATCCTCGTGGGCACCCAGATGGTGACCAAGGGTTTGGACTTTGACGCCGTGAGCATCGTGGGCATTCTCAATGCCGACACAATGATCAATTTCCCGGACTTTCGCAGCCACGAGCGGGCCTTCGACATGCTGGAACAGGTGTCTGGACGCGCCGGACGCGCCCACAAGCAGGGGCAAGTCATCATCCAGACCAGCCAACCCGACCACGATGTCATCAAATATGTACAAGCCCATGACTATGAGGGCTTTTACCATCACGAACTGGCCGACCGCAAGCAGTTTGGTTACCCCCCGTTTACCAAGGTCATCAACATCTACCTCAAGCACCGCGATGACGCCACAGTGGGCGAATTGGCCGTGCGCTACAGTGGTCTGTTGAGGCAAGTCTTCGGCTCACGCGTGTTAGGGCCAATGGCACCCTTCGTGGCTCGTGTTCAGAACATGTACATCCGCCAGGTGACCCTCAAGATGGAAACCGCAGCCTCGATGACCAAGGTCAAGAAGATCCTGCGCGACCTTTACGAACAAATGATAACCGCCGACGCCCGCATGAAGGCCATGCGCCTGTATTACGACGTCGATCCCGTATAACATATAGACATGAAAAATAACGACAATGAACAATATCTAATCAGCGATGGCAAACTGCACGTTCAAGGATTAGGTTACAGGCAACTGATGAAGCACTTCCACAGGTTTGTCCTGAGTGAAAGTGGCAACGGACTGAACTATAGTGCCTCTATTCAAGAGTTGCAAACAGATGAAGATTATCTGGTCACATTCCACGGCAAAATGCCTCTTGAATCCCTCACTTTTTTACTCTGGGAATTGCATAATGGTGGCGACGACCAGCGAACGGTCACAGCCTACACCAACTGTAACCGCTATGGCCTTCCGGCTAACGCCATGTTATGCATGAATGATAATATCGACGATGCTGAACCTATAGCCGTCGACAATCAAGGACATGTCTATATCTATGACTATGAGAGCAAACTCCTTAACTACAAATTAACGGACAAGACTGCTGGTTACACATCATGCCCCAGGACGAGAACAGTTGAAAAAGAAAGCATTACTGTGACAGCCTCAGAACCAGGACTAATCCAACTCTTACGCTTAAAATTTAAGTTTCCGGCGTTCATGGGGGGCTACAGTGGTGGCGCCCAGGACGTCGAGGACGTCGAGGACGACGAGGACATCGAGGACGACGAGGACGACGATGTACTCGGATGGTGCCACCTTTTACAACTAGCATTCTGGATAGCATTCTTGCCTTCAAGCTTACTATCAGACCGGATGGAGCTGCCCAAACTTTTTTATTTTTTAGATTATTATTTGTTTACTAATTTGACATCAGGCCTGATTATCCTTTTCATCTTTTTCGTGTTATGCGCATTCCTGCGCCTACGGGGATACATCAAGTTAGGACCGTTCACCATACTAGCAATCATTGGTTCCCCGTTTGTCTTCTCTATTTTGGCGAATTATTATATCACTCCAGAGCAACGTGAGCGAACAGCAATCATCACCGACAAGGCCGTTGGCGATGACAGCAACTGGATTGAATGGAGATATACCGACGACAACAGTTCATTTGGCATTGGTGATGATATCCATGATCAGATCCAAGTCGGTGACACTTGTATTGTGGACTGGCGCCAGGGAGTGATGGGGTGGCCAGTTGTTCGTGGGATTGTGAAAAAATGAGGACTAGCCGTGACAACATTAAACAACAAAACCAATAACATTATTGAAAAGTTGGCCGTATAGCTGTCCTAATTCACAAAAAATGAGTAATTTTGTGGCTTGATTTTAAGCGATAATTAGTAAACAACTGATAAAGAAACGATAATGAAATTAATAGACGGAAAAATGACAGCTGCCACCATCAAGGAAGAGATTAAGGCCGAGGTGGAGCAGATGATAGCCGCAGGCCAGAAGCGTCCGCACCTGGCTGCTGTGCTCGTGGGTCATGACGGAGGCTCGGAAGCCTACGTAAAAAATAAGGTGATTGCCTGCGAGAAGTGCGGGTTCAAGTCTTCACTCATCCGCTTAGACGAGGACACCACCGAGGAGCAACTGCTCGACTGCATCCGTGGTCTGAACAACGACCCTGATGTTGACGGTTTTATCGTACAGCTGCCTTTGCCCAAGCACATTGACGAGCAAAAGGTGATTAACGTTATCGACTACCGCAAGGACGTTGACGGTATCCACCCCGTGAACGCTGGTCGCATGGCATTGGGTCTGCCGTGTTTTATCTCGGCGACTCCCCTGGGCATCATCACCCTGTTACAACGATACGAGATCCCCACTTCGGGTAAGAAGTGTGTGGTGCTTGGCCGCAGCAACATCGTGGGCAAGCCGATGGCTCAGCTCATGCTCCAGAAACAGTACGGCGACTCGACGGTGACCGTCTGCCACAGCCACTCAGCGACCCTTAAGGACGAGTGCCGTGCAGCCGATATCATCATTGCAGCCATTGGCCGTCCTGACTTTGTCACCGCCGACATGGTCAAGGAAGGTGCAGTCGTCATCGATGTGGGCACGACGCGTGTTGCCGATCCCACCACCAAGAGCGGTTTCCGCCTGAACGGTGACGTGAAGTTTGACGAGGTAGCACCCAAGTGTGAGTACATTACCCCCGTTCCCGGCGGTGTTGGCCCCATGACCATCTGCTCGCTGATGAAAAACACATTGGCAGCCGCCAAGAAAGAAATCTACCCTGATTGATTCTTATCACATTTTCAGGTATAGAAAAATAAATTGCCACGGGCACAAAGCTCGTGGCAATTTTATTTTTGAAACTATAGATGCTATAGATTTTATAGAAACTATAGATACATGCTACTATAAAATCCTTTTATCTTTGTTTAGTCGAAGAGGCCTTCGGTGGCTCCGTCTTCTTGGTTTCCGCCGCCTTCACCGCCGGATTCACCGCCGCCTCCGCCGCCGTGCCAGTATCCACCGCCACTGCCAGCATAGCCGCCCAATTCGTCACCACAGGGATTGAAGTCCTTGGGGAACTCAAACTTGGTGCTCTGCTTGTAAGGCAGGTTCTTGTCGTCGTATATCCACTTCATGAAATAGCCCAGGATAGGAAGTGCAGCCTCAGCACCTTGACCCATAGCCATACTGTTGAAGTGGATGTAACGCTCCTCGCCGCCTACCCAAACGCCGGTGACCAGTTCAGGGGTGAAGCCCATGAACCAGCCATCGCTGTGGAAGTTGGTTGTACCGGTCTTGCCACCCATGTCGGCCGTAATGCCATAGGCATAACGCAGACGGGCACCTGTACCCTCGTTCACAACATTGGTCAGCATCGAGAGCATCTTCAGGTAGGTATCCTCGCTCATGATCTCGGTCTGGTTACCTGTGAACTCAGCCAACACATTACCACGGTTGTCGGTGATGCGGGAAACATAAACCGGCTCGACACGCATACCACCATTGGCAAACGCCGAATAGGCTGCCACCATCTCACGCAAAGTGACCTCGCAAGCGCCCAAGCTCAATGCAGGCACGGGGTCGAGGAAGCTGGTGATACCGAAGCTATGCATCCACTTGGCCAGTTCCTCGGGCGTCATGGTGTAATAGCCATTGCGCTCAATCCAGTTCTCGCGGGTACCACGCATGAAACCTGCCGAAATCCAGTTCTTAGAGTAGGTCAAAGCCTGCTTCAGTGACATTCCACCACCGCTACCCTCGTTGGCGGGGTTATAGACCTCATTATTCCATATAATATTAGGTGCGCCACCAGGACGGGTCGAACAAGGTGTCAGTCCGCCGAACTCGATGGCCTGAGAATAGACGAAGGGTTTTACGGTTGAACCAATCTGGCGACGACCAGTGGAAACCATATCATACTTGAAGAAGCGGAAGTTGGGACCGCCCACGTATGCCTTCACAAAGCCAGTGACAGGATCCATCGACATCATGGCGCAGCGCAGGAACGACTTGGTGTAGAGCAACGAGTCAAGCGGCGTCATCTGCGCGTCAAATCCACCCTCATAGTTGAACAGGTGCATCTGCACGGGTTTCTTGAAGTTTTCCATGATCTGAGCATCGCTCAAACCCTGGTTCTTCAAGACACGGTAGCGCTCACTATGACGGATGGCAGCATTGATAAGGGCCTGCTTGCCAGCACTGGACAGCTCCTGCTTGTTGTTGGTGTAAGGATTCTTGGTGCCGCCGCGCTCACGCAGGAAGGCCGGCTGCAGCGTCTTGCTCATGTGCTTGTGCACCGCCTTCTCGGCATAATCCTGCATACGCGAGTCGATGGTGGTGTAGATCTTCAAGCCATCGGTGTAGATGTCATAGTGAGTGCCATCGGGCTTGGTGTTCTTGTTACACCAGCCGTAGAGGGGATTCACCTCCCATGCCACCGAGTCATCGATAAACGCCTGCTGGTTCCACGAGGGGTAATCACTGCGTTTGGGTTTCTTGGCGCTCAGCACACGGCGCAACTCCTCACGGAAGTAGGGCGCCGGGCCATCGTTATGGTCGAGTTTCTTGAACTTGATGACAAGCGGCAAGGTCTTGAGCTGCTCACACTCGGCCTCGCTCAGGTAGCCCGCCTTCACCATCTGCTCAAATACCACGTTGCGGCGCTGACGGGTGCGTTCGGCATGACGCACAGGATTGTAATAGGACGGGTTCTTGCACATACCCACCAGCGTAGCTGCCTCCTGGATGTTCAAGTCCTTGGGGTCCTTGTCAAAATATACCTCCGAGGCCATCTTGATACCCACAGCGTTGTTGAGGAAGTCAAACTGGTTGAAATACATCTTGATGATCTCATCCTTGGTGTAATAACGCTCCAACTTGACGGCAATGACCCACTCGACGGGTTTCTTCAATGCTCGTTCAAAGATGTTGTGGCTCTCGGGCGAATACAACTGCTTGGCCAACTGCTGGGTGATGGTACTGCCACCGCCCGCACTCTTCTGACCCATGATGATGCGCTTGATGATCGCACGGCCGATGGCCTTCACATCGATACCTGAGTGCTCGTCAAAGCGAGCATCCTCGGTGGCAATCAAGGCGTCGGTCAGGTGGGGCGACATCTCGTCAAAATCGACGTAGATGCGGTTGCTGCGGCTGCGGTAATAGCGGCCCATCTCCACACCATCGGCGCTATAGATGGTCGAGGCAAACTTGTCCGTGGGATTCTTCAACTGGTCAATGGGCGGCATATAGCCGATCACGCCATTGTAGATCAATACAAACATCAGCGCCACCAGTGCCACAAAGATGGCAAACCACGTCCACATCTTGCGGACGATGCTGCGGCGTTTGTTTTTCTTTTTCTCTTTAGTTTTTTCGCTCATATTTTGGTCTATTTATTTTTCATTAATCAATTATCATTCAACCCATTGAACGAATCCAATAGGCTAAATCAATCTCTTTTAACTTGCAAAGTTACGATAATTATTTAATATTTTAGTTCTTAGTCCCTAGTTTTTACTCCCTAGTCCTTAGTTTTTAGACCGTGGTCCCAGGTTTTCTAGTACAGAGTTGTCACGAATATCTCTTATCCATTAGTTATTATCTAAAAAAACACTATCTTTGTGGCATGCAATATGTTGGAGAACTGATTTCAATAGGGGTTGCCTTCTCGTGGACGGCGACAGCGTTGCTGAGCGAGTTTGGAAGCAAACGCATGGGCAATCTGACACTGAACGTGATGCGCATGGTCATCACGCTTGTTTTCTCGTGCATCCTGTTTTGGGTGATGTCGGGTTCTCCCCTGCCCGCCCATGCCAGCAACGAGGCTTACCTGTGGATGATGCTCTCGGGATTAGTGGGGTATGTCATCGGAGACTTTTGCCTGTTCCAGTGCTATATTATCATCGGTTCCAAGTTCGGCCAGCTATTTATGACCCTGGCCCCCATTACAGCCGCCATTATGGCCTGGTTCACTCTGGGCCAGCAGCTTCGCCCCACGGCTATACTGGCCATGCTAGTCACCTTGTTCGGTATCGGTATCAGTGTCCTGGGCCGTGGCGATGACCACAAATTATCGTTGAAACTGCCGTTGGCGGGCGTGTTGTTCGCTATCGGAGCCGCTGTGTGTCAAGGCGTTGGGCTGGTATTGAGCAAGATTGGCATGAACTACTACGAAGCATCGCTCACGACCGACCTGCAAGGGTGGCTGTTACCCTTCCATGCCAATTTCTTCCGCTGTGTGGCGGGTACAATAGGTTTCACATTGCTGATGTCATTGCGTGAAGGCTTTGCCCCGTTACGCAAGGGTGTGCGTGACCGCAAGGGCGTATTGGCCGCAGTTGCGACGACTATCTTCGGACCATTTGTCGGCGTGGGTGCATCGCTACTCGCAGTTCAATATACCGCGGCAGGTATTGCCAGTACCCTGATGGCGTTGACCCCTATCATCATTATTCTTCCTGCCTGGTGGCTGTTCAAGCAACCCATCACAGCCAAAAGCCTGCTGGGTGCCCTCATCTCGGTCATCGGCGTCTCACTCTTCTTCCTACTCTAAACTCCTCAGACTAAACTTTTTATCGGCCCGCGGCCGAGAAATTAAACAAAAATTTATTTAAAAACTAAACGAGACGCGTGTTTAATTTTAATTGTAATTTTTGCTAAATTTCTCGAGCGAAGCTCGATAATAAATTAGAACGGCATGAAAGTTTAGGGCATGCCGTTGTATTTTATTGTTCTCTTTTTTTGAGGACTGTGATATTACATGGCTAGGCGGAGACCCAGGAAGTCTTCCTTGCCAGCGGGCTTGCTGCCGTACCTGTAGGCTACGCGGCAACCAGCAGCGTCATTGTCCCAGCATCCGCCTCGATAGACACGATAGGCACCTGAAGAGGGTCCCTTTGGGTTCTTCTGGGCATTGGCGTTGTAGTAGCCGTACTTGTCATTGCACCATTCCCATACATTTCCCGTCATGTCATAGATGCCTAACTCGTTGGGGGCCTTGGTGGCAACGGGCTGGGTGCCATAGCCTTCCTTACCAGAGGACCTGGAGGGGATTGTATTCCAGAACCAAGCGACTTCAGCAATTTCGTTGCTGCCTGCATACAGACAGCCCTTGCCCTTGACACCGCCACGAGCGGCAAATTCCCATTCGGCCTCGGTGGGCAGACGGAACGTCATACCCGTGAGGAAATTCAACTGCTTGATGAACGCCTGACAGTCTTCCCACGACACGCCCTCGACAGGACGTTTCAGGTTATCACTGTAGCCATTGGCACTGGTAAAATTGCTTGGGTTAGTTCCCATCACGGCCAGCCACAACTCCTGAGTAACCTCGGTTTGGCCGATGCTGAAGTCAGACAGGGTCACCTGGTGGGCAGGCTTCTCATTGCTCTGGGCAACACTACCCTGCTCGGCAGTTGCGCCCATGGTGAAGGTACCACCTTCTACCTTTACCATCCAGAACACTACGCCGTTGACGGTAACAGGATCGGCGTCGAACGTCTGCTGAACCGTCGGTTCCTTCTCCTTACTTTTTTTCTTATCTTTTTTCTCTTTCTTATCCTTCTTATCAGGGGATGCGGCACCGCTGCACACAGGCGTCTCGGCCCGTGCACCAAGCGATATCACTACCAGTAACGATACCAGTGATAAAAAAACATTCTTCATAGCTATCTGTTTGATTTATTATAGATTCTGCGCAAAGGTAATAAAAAAACCTTTGACGTCAGCCTCATTCGCCAAAAAACCGATGAAGTCATCATGCGTTATCGAGCAACAGGCGCTTGAAGGCCGTGAAGCCGTTAGGCATCTTCTCGACGAGCAGATCCCTACTGATGAAGCGCGCCAGTTGCGCCGGCAAGATGAGCGGTTCCTCAATAATGCGCTCCATCACGTTTTTCAACTTGGCGGGATGGGCAGTGGCCAGGACGACACCAGTCTCTCCAGGCTGCAAATCTTCATCAAGGGCTCGATAGGCTACAGCCGTGTGCGGATCCAGCAAATAACCCTCGTCATGATAGGTCTGACGGATGGTGTCGATAATCTGGTTGTCATCATAGCTATAAGCGTGGATATGGCGGCAAATGTTCTCATAGTTGCCCAGAATTTCAACGACACGTTCAAAGTTGTTGGGGCTGCCGGCATCCAGCGCCGGTGCGATGCTGTACTGGGTGGGTTTGGGAGTAAAGACGCCAGTCTTGATGTAATTATAGAAAATATTGTTTTGATTTTCTACGCTCACAAAACGCTTCACGGGCAGACCCATCGCCTGTGCCATCAAACCGCTAGCCATGTTGCCCAAGTTGGAACACGGTACGAAAAAGACCAACTTGTTGACGTCAACATGCTGCTTGACGAGTTGAATATAGGCCCAGAAGTAATAGACCATCTGAGGGATGATGCGCGCATAGTTAATGGACATGGCGCTAGTCAGTCGCATTGTGTCGTTCAGTTCCTTGTCCATAAAGGCATCCTCGACCAACGCCTTGCAGTCGTCAAACGTTCCGTTCACCTCAATAGCCGTCACGTTCTCGCCCAGGGTGGCAAACTGCGACTTCTGTATCTTATTAACTGCCCCACGGGGATAGAGCACAAAAACCTTCACGCCCGGCATCCGCCAGAAACTGTTTGCCACGGCACTGCCTGTATCACCACTGGTGGGCACCAGCACATTGAGGTCACACAACTCGGGGTTACGCTTGCGGAAATAGTTCAACAGTCGCGCCATGAAACGGGTTCCCACGTCCTTGAATGCCATCGTCGGGCCGTGAAAGAGTTCCAGCACATACTTATTTCCCGGCATAGCGACTAACGGGATGTCAAAATTGAAGGCATCAAACACGATGTCATGCAACACATCGGCAGGGACATCATCCTTGAGAGCAAATGACGCGATGGCATAGGCCATCTCCTGCAAGGTCATCGCGCTCATGTTACGCAGGAAGGCCTGGGGCAGCCGAGGTAAACCCTCAGGCATATACAGGCCCCCATCGGGTGCGAGCCCCCTAGTGACAGCCTGCTCGAGGCTTGCTGTGTGTTGATGGTTCAGAGTACTGTAGTAATTCATTCGTTGACGATGACGGTTCCAGGAGCACTTGG
>JAEEGF011493977.1_pt1 | contig 16301 bp, 15 predicted proteins | sample 9134171 | NCBI WGS metagenome assembly JAEEGF01 (sample SAMN16246542, study PRJNA631951) | gut metagenome | biome: gut microbiome; feature: rumen; material: AP-attached | host: Bos | place: Iran: Karaj | collected 2018-10
AAAATAGTGCAAAGATACTGTTTATTTCTGAATTGAGCAAGGAAATAAGAAAAAATTTTTTTCTTCCCATTTTTTTGAGGAAATAAGTTCTTTTTTTAAAGAGAAACCATTATCTCTTACCTTTGTCCCCGATTATAGAATTATTCTCAATTAACATTGAGATGAGGTCTGTTTTTCGTAGTTTTGCTAGTGAAATAGACCTTGAGGGGTGAGGAGAGACCCTTATCAGGTAGGTTCTTCCATATCGTTGCAAAGAAATTCCCGCCCCTCTTTTCTTTATCTTCTGGAGTCAGGACAAAGTATCTAAGGACAGTGACATGATCCAGCGTAGATCCAAGAGTTAGGACGTAGGGAGATTTGGTCTATAGTCAACATTATTAACTTAAAGTATTACGCGATGAGACCAAATTTGTTTATGGAGAATGACCACGTGGTCAGCCAGTGCGTAGGCATTGACGTTTCCAAAGAGAAGTTAGTGGCGACGATGTGCATGTTCAGCCAAGCCGAGCAAGCCGTCTATTCAAAGGCCACGGAGTTTGACAACGACAAAACCGGCTTCAACCAGTTGGTGAAGTGGAGCCGCAAGGAGGCGGTGAAGGAACTGCCCCTGCGCTATGTGATGGAAGCTACGGGCGTGTATCATGAGCACCTGGCCAATCATCTTGTCAGGATAGGCTGCATAGCAGTAGTGATGATGCCGACGAAGGCAAGGGAGTTTGCCTACTGGGAGGGCATGATCAGCAAAAACGACGCCATCGACAGTCGGGTGCTTGCACTCGTAGGATGCGTGAAGAGGAACATGCGCCCGTGGAAGCCCACGAATCCACTCTATCGGGAATTGCGTACGATGACTAGATTCTCCCATGATGCCAAGAAGCTGCGCACGGAACTGAAGAATCATCTTGAGGCACTGGAGCACAGTCATGAGGCAGAAAAGAGTGTCATCAAGCATTATGAATCCTTGGTGGCCTCACTTGACAAACGGATTGAGAAGAACCTGGAGAACATGAAGAAAAAGGTTGCTTCGGATGAAGAACTCAACAAGAAGGTAGAGAATATCATTACCGCCCCTTCTATAGGATTCCTGTCTGCTGTAACAGTCATTGCCGAAACTAACGGCTTCGCATTAATCCAGAACCGAAAGCAACTCACCAGCTATGCGGGTCTTGATGTCAGGGACAACCAGTCGGGAACGGTCAATGGCGTGTCCAGAATCTCCAAGAGGGGGAACTCGCGCATCAGAGCAATCCTCTACATGCCTGCTGTGCAGTGCCGACTGCACAACAAGCATTTGAAGAGAGCCTACGACAGGATCGTCGCAAAGCATCCAGACAAGAAGATGATTGCCGTAACTGCCATGGAAAGGCGGCTGCTCTTGCTGATATATGCCCTATGGAAAGGCGACAGACCCTACAATGAAGACTATGACAAGGAATAACGCTTAGACCATAGTCCTGCCACGAAATAGGCTGGAGCAGTCTGACATGCCTCCAGCCTCACGTGATAGATGCCTGGATACAGGTGTCTTCACTTGTCGTTGGCAAAATTACAAAGAATTCTTGAAATGAACAACAAAAACCCGGACTATTTATCAGAACTTAATAATCTATAACCCAAAAACACCGAAACGTATGGAACGAGTAATTCCCGATTAGGTTAAAAGTTAAAAAAAGGGGAATTATTTTTTATTAACTCTTTTTTCTTTGAAAATAAAACAGTATCTTTGCAATGTCAATCAGAACAAACGACATCTTAGAGACAAGAAACAGCAAGTTTAACAATTTAAAATTTATTAGATTATGGAACAGAATGAAAAGAACATCCAGAAGGATCAGGAGTTAACTAAGGAAGAGTTGGAGCAGGTAGACGGCGGAGGTTCTCTAATAAAGTCGAAAAACTGGAAAGCGTTGTAATTAAACCGCTGAGGCCTCGTTCTATAAACAATTATCGCGTTTATTAGCCAGAGGGCGCTATAAGTATCCATTACAGCGAAGGGGCTCGCAGCAATGCGGGCCCTTTCGCTCATGGGGGCAGGGGGGCAGAACGATGTGCATTCCTGATGTCCCTCTTCGCCGACATTCAGCCGCCGCACGACCTCCGGCCAGCTGCTCGCTACATATATTTTTATGCCTTCAATTTTCCTTTTTAAACTGCTCGCGACATGATTCAGCAGCCTTGTCGCCGATATGTCGCAGATTCCAAACTCTGTCGCAACAACTCAGAGAAGATTTCGCCTAAATTTTTGGAATCTGGGCAGAATCGCCGTACCTTTGCATCGTCATCAGACAAAACAAGTTCTGGGAGACGCAAACAAGAGAATTAATAAAATAATAATAAGTAAAATTTAAAACCCAAGTCCCGGAAGGGCATTAAGATTATGACACAGAAGAATCAGAATAGCCAGAAGGCTCAGGAGTTGGCAATGGAAGTATTGGATCAGGTAAACGGTGGCCTTGGTTTCGGTCTTATCCCCGATGATGACCACACAAAAGAAAATATTGCCCGCAGGTGGTGTATGTAACCCATCCTCTTTTTTATCGCAAAGCCCCGACTTTCTCAAGCCAGGGCTTTTTTTGGTTTAGTCACTGGGACAGGTACTTGGGTATGAATAAATATCGCTTAGTTTTTTAGAAAATTAATGTTTTCAATTTGGTACAGATGGCAGATGGCAGTTTATTTGGGGAGACATAACTTTATAGAACTAAAAACTATAGTTATAAAATTACTATATATATAATATATATATTATATATATAGTAAAAATTTTGTTGAAAGATTATTGGTGCTCATGAGAAAACTGCCATCTGCCATCTGTACCACTTAAAGGCTCCTATTTTTCAAACGTGTTTTGAAACGTGTCTTTTTGGGCGATTTATTTGTAAGGTACATGAAAATTTAGTATCTTTGCAGTGTCAAATGAGAGAGGCGAAGACACCGCACTTTAAGGATAAAAATTGCGAGATTTAAATCTAGATTTTGCGCGCATTAATGGTAGCAAGATTTTCCTTTAATATGGCTCAGTTGAAGCACTCTCAGGCGATACGAGAACAATAATCATTAAAATTAACAAACAACTAATTAAAAACTATTCAAATTATGGCTATTAAAGTAATTGCACAACTGAGAGAAGTAAAACTTGGTAAGAACCCGGGTAAGAAGTTCGTGATGCGTCCCGACCTCTACGTGCCCATCGCCGAGAAGAAGGTGTTCCAGGAGGCTGCTACGCACAGCGGAATCTCTGCGGGTGTAATCAAGGCGGCTTGGGATGCTGCAGGCGAGGTGATCCGCACCTGGGCGACTGAAGGTCACTCTATCCCACTCCCTGGTCTTGGCACCATGCGCTTCGGCGTTCGTTCGAAGGCAGTGGAGAAGCTGGAGGACGTGAAGGCTAACCTGATCAGCGTACGCCGCATCATCTTCACCCCCAATGTGGATGTGAAGGACGAGCTGAAGAACACCTCTATCCAGATCACCTGTCTCGATGAGGATGGCAACGTACTGAAGCGCGTAACCTCTGGTGACTCGGGCGACATCGAGGATAATGAGAACGAGAACGGTGGAAACACCAACAGCGGCTCAGGCAGCGGTTCAGAGAGTGGTAACACCAACGGTGGCAATACTGGTGGAAACACTGGCGGCAGCAACGACGGTGGAAACACCGGCGGAGGCGGCGACGGAGGCGATGATCTCGACAAGAATTAGAGCGCTTGGGGCTTCGGCCCCAACGCTTAACATGAAAGATTAAACATGAAACATTAAATTTCAGCTACTATGACGAAGAAGGAGACTACTAAGTTTATTGTGCAGATCATCGTATCGATCGCGTCGGCGATCCTGACTGCACTGGGAGCAACTTCCTGTATGAGGTATTAGACAAAGAGATCCTCGGCCATTTGATTGGTCGGGGATTCTTTATACTTTCACTTCTGCACTTAGTGAACGATATTAAAACATATCAATAACTTGTATAGCAATCTCTCTAGAGGTCATGGGGTGTGAAGTCCCTATGACCTCTAAAATTTACTCATTATCAGCTCGAAAGCGTAAATACTATAGATAATGCCGATAAGGAACAGCAGGATGGTGATGACGAAGGGGATAAACGACACCAATACGCGCCAGACGGTGTTAACGAGGCCGTAGCCCGTCAGCTGCTTAATGGCGAAGAGGGCCATCAGCAACGACAGCAGATTGTAGTTGACTTCAGTCCTCGGACTGAAGCACAAGAGCGAAGGTAGGATGTTGAAGACAAGTAGCATGTTGATGATATAGACCATCGCCACGAAACACTCGGAGAAGCGGAGGTCGGGCGTAGCAGGTCCGTGACGGAACAACAGCCAGAGCGGCACGGAGAAGAGCATCAGGAAGATCAGCTCCGTCACCGCACCATGCTTCTCACCCCATTCAAAGGCTATGTCAACGAGCGAGTAGGCTTTCTTCTTGGTCTCCGCTTTCGCCTCGTTCCGTTCCTTGGTCTCTTCGGTGGGCTTCTCCTCTACCTTCCCTCTGGAATCCTTTTTCTGCGCCTTGTGGGTCTCGATGGCATAATCGAGGGGGGTAAACCAGGATTCCAGGATTTCCGCATACTCATTCTCGTACTTCTCGGCACGGTTGATACCCTGGATGTTCAGCCCCGTATCCACCAGTATCGAGAGTGTGCAGAGCAGGAAGAACATCTTGAATGGCGGGAAATAGGCCATCTGCATGCCTGAGAGATAGTCGCGGATCATATAGCCAGGACGCAGCATGAGGTCACGGATAGAGCGGAACATACCTCGATTGCCCACACCCCAGACATCAAGAAACAGCAACAGGGCGTTCTTGAACGAGTAGCGCCCTATCCTTGCCGACTGTCCGCAACAGGGACAGTAGTTTCCCTGAAACTCCAGTCCACAGGTATGACAGCGATGATGCCCTTCCGTCATCTTCGGTATCAGCGAGGGGCGCTGTTGCCACTCACAAAACGCTCTCCACTTTTCTGAAATATTATTCATCTACACAAATGATGCTTCAATCGACTGCAAAAATAGATAATATTTTCGAAAGGAACAAATACATAAGCGTTTTTTCTTTGCGTTCTGCATTTCCGTGGATTAGGTTTTGAGCCGTTTAAGCCATCTTTTCGCCTTGTTTGGGTATCCACATCCTGTATGGGCTATTAGACAAAATTTCCCCGATCATCTTTGAATGGTCGGGGATTTTTCTTTGAAACGACCTAAATGTTTTATGCATTGTAAATGTCATCTCTATGATTTACAAGCCTTGCAAATGATAGTTTTGGGACAAAAACTTGCTATTATCAAAATAAGTGTGTATATTTGCACACATGAATGCTAATGACCAGAATATCATATTTACCTTTTATAGATTAGGGCCCAGTTTCATTACCTGGTTCTATCCGATAGATCAGAGCCCTATCGATAAGGAGATACTTGATCCTGATGGTCAGATTGGCACAGAGGATTATGAAGATTTCCCTGGTGCAATAGAGCATTTGGATCCCTTTGATCCTAAATGGTTCCGTAAAGAAGGGAATGAATTGGTATGCCAGATTCTAATTGAAGACTTGGTTTTCTTATCAGATGTTTTTGGGATGAATGGAGCCAATTCGCTGCTAGCAGCTCTTGCTAAAGATCCAGATGAAAGCATATTCCGATTTAGACTTGGAGCAATTGGGGGTAGCCCTGAGTGTATGGTGGGCTATGGTCAGATGATGTGCAGGAAAGGCTATGTTACTGATGGCTGGGAGTGGATAGAAAAGGGTGCAGAAAAGGGCTGCGAGATGGGAATGCTGTTTGCTGCTATCTCCTATCAGTATGGCACGATGTCAGCCATAGACTACAAAAAGGCTGCCTATTTCTATTGTCGTGCCATAAAGGAGTTCCATAGTTTCTATGCTTTTATAAATTATGGCGTGATGTTCATTGAGGCTAATTGCTGCCACTCGGCTCTCTATACTATGGGCCATGCGATGAAGCAAAAAGAGAAATTAATTAATTTGTTGAAAGATAAAGATGCCACAAACCTGCTTAGCAACATCGAATCATGCGAGGCTTTGCTCCAACTTCCTTATGAGGAACGCCCTAAGCATATTGCCATAGAGTATCATGCGCCAGAACTTGACAGCCAATTTTGCTATAAAGGAGAATCACCTAAAACGGTTGGGGCCAACGGTCAGAAGCCAAATCCTTGGTATCCTGAGGACAAAAGACTGGTACCTACCGATGTGGAGGAGCGTAATTCCTATCAGGCAAAGATTAAGGCGAGGGAGATTATTATGGAGATAGACGAGAAATATCGTATCTTCCTGAAGTACGATGATGGAACACCAATTGCAGAAGTAAAGATGCCAGCTTTGCCAAAGGCTCTTTACTTTGTGTTCCTTAATCATCCTGAAGGTTTCCCCTTAAAACATCTTATCGATTATCGTGAGGAATTGTTCTCGTGGTATCGACGCCTCTCAAATCGTAGTTCTCTTGATAAAAGTATCAATGATTTGATAGACCCTACAAAAAATTCTGCCAATGAAAAGATCTCTCGTATACGCGAAGCTTTCGAGAAAGCTTTTGCAAATATCAATTTGCCCCCGAAACCTTTCATCCCTACTGGTTCCAAGGGAGAATTATTTATAGTATCAATTGGTAAAAAAAATGTAATTTGGTTATAACCTAATGACATATGAGAAAAGGAAACGGGAAAGTGAACAAAAAAATATTAGCAGAGTATATTGCAACATCTGCAAATATATCTCAGAAAAAGGCGAAAACTGTTTTAAACATAATTTTGTCTTTAATTAAAGAAGAACTTGTTGATAGCAAGAAATCTTCTCTGCCCCAAATAGGTTCTTTTATTGTCAAAGAAAAGAAAGCAAGAAGATATAAGAACATTAGAACTGGAGAAATCCAGTACTCGCAACCACGACCATCTGTTGCGTTTCGGCCTAGTTCTTCACTTGCGAATATTCTTAATACTCTAAAAGGAACTGTAGTCCACCAAACTACGATAAACAAGACTGCAGGAAAGAAGGGGGAATATTATATTGAAGATGGAACTGGCTGCAAGGTTTATTATTCGAAGCCAAATCCGGAACAAACAGCAAATTTAAAAATCAATTTCTCGCCAATACATTCATTGGTTAATGAGAAGGACTTCCCCATTGTATTAATGCCTCAGACAAACTCATTCTTGAAACTACCTCGTGAAGGAAGATCTGATGCGAGAGGATATAAAGAAAAGGATTTCCTCAATGATCTACAAAAAGCAGATTTGCCTATATCCATTAGTGTTGACAAACATTTGCCCATATTAAGAAGAACTTTACCTTACGAACCTGATTTTGTATTATATGATAAAGGCTTAAACTTATATATTGACGTCGAAATCGATGAGCCATACGATGGGTATTCAAGGACACCAACACATATCTCAAATGGCACAGATAGAATTAGAGACCAGTTCTTTCTTGATAGCGGATGGGTAGTCATACGATTTACAGAGCATCAAATCCACACAAATCCAACGGGTTGTGTATCGACAATTAGGTATATCGTTGACTCATTGCGAGAAAATGTGCAAAATGCCAAGATGCCCAATTGTGTTGTTCATGAAGAAAAATGGGACTCTCTTCAGGCACACATTTGGGAAAGGGATCTATATCGAGAAAAATATCTGGGAATACAATCATTTGAGAAGATTATTCGAAATCTAAAGGTCGTTTGTAATGACAAGTCCGATAAGATTGAGCCCAAATTGTCAAGACCCTCAAAACACGAAAGTTTAACGAATCCAAAGAATAATAATAATCAGATTCAATTTGACGATGGAAATCACACCTATTATCCCAAGAAGGATCCTAGTGGCAACTCTGACTATATTTCTGTTACAACACTCATAGAAGAATTCTTTCCTTATTTTGATGTTGATGCATATATCGAAAAGAAAATGCAAGAGACAGGGAAAGCAAGAGAGGAAATTGAAAAAGAACTACGAGAGCCATCAGAAAGAGGAACTGCAATGCATGCAGAGATTGAGAAAAGCCTCAAAGGAAAGAGTTATGATGGCAGTTCTCCAGAATTGAAGATGTTCAAGAGGTTTTATGATGATTGTATAATTCCTCAGAAACTTACTTTTGCCGATGCAGAAAAAGTAATTGAATTGCCTGAACATAATATTGCAGGAACCGTTGATGCTCTTTTTAAAAAGCCCAATGGAGATTATGTGATGATTGATTGGAAGAGAAGTAAGCATTTGATTATTGATGGCTATCCTAGAAAATATGGGTTCGGAAGGGGCTTGTCTGTTCTGTCTCATTTAGATAATTCCAGTTATTACAAATATGAGATGCAACAGAGTTTTTATAAGTATATCCTTGAAAAAAGATATAACATGACAATATCATCCATGATATTAGTTGTTTTATATCCAACATATGATAACTATTTCACTATTAAACTTTCTAAATATAGAGAGAAAGAAGTCAAAGAGATAATAGAAATACATGACAGAATGCTAAAATAAGAAAATATGGAACTAATTCAGAATTTATCAAAAGCTATTGACCTTCAGCAAAAAAGACAAGATGAAGATTTTTCGGAAATGGTAGCAAAACCATTAGCTGAACGAGTTGCCAAGGGTCATACCTTGACAAATCTCTCAATTAGCAAGATCGACTTTTATGATGGGATGCCAAATAGTTTCTGCCCTCCAGTTTTTGATAATCAAAAATTTATAGATAGAATTTATATTCATTGCAAAAACAATTGTTCTAGGTATAGAGAAGGAACCGCCCTTATGCTCAGCAATGGAAATCTTAATTTTAAAATGGAACTGGAAACAGATAAGATTGATGATTTCATTTTGCGTTCAGGCGACTTTGATGTTAAAAACAATATTTTAGATTGTACCAACTATCCAAAATCTGGGTGGGAGCTGAATGCTGTAAACCAAAATATAACCCAGAGATTGCTTAAAGCATCATGGCAACGTTTATACGACAATCCAGAATTGGCAAAGAAAATGGAAATGATGCTTAATGGGAATCTTTCTAACGGTTACGATTCTCTTTCATTCTCCAGAGGAGATTTAAATGACTCACAAAATACAGCAGTAAGAAAGGCTTTAGGTTGCTCTCATTTCAGTATTATTCAAGGCCCTCCGGGAACAGGAAAGACATACACTATTGCAAAGTTGTGTGCAAAATTAGTAGAGCAAGGACTGAAAGTGTTTATTACAGGACCAACACACACAGCCATAAATAATTGCTTGATTGCTGTTGCAAAGGATCTAAAAGATAAATCAAAAATCGTCAAGATTGGCGAGAAATATCAAGCTGCCGAAATTCTTGATAATCCATGGATCACAAGGAAGACAAGATTATCATATTATAGTTATGTGGGAAATAATAATTTCAACCAAATGGGCTTTGTCATTGGTGCCACTCCTTTTGCTTTGTGTTTTCCTGCTGCAAAAAAGTTAGAGGCTTGGAACTTTGATTATATTATTATTGATGAGGCTGCTCAGGTAAGTATGCCTTTAGCGCTGGCTGCTATGACATCCGGAAAGAAGGTTATATTTGTAGGCGACCATATGCAACTTGATCCTATCATACCTAAAAATACGGATAACTGGTTATTTGGATCCAGCGTTTTTAAGAGAATGGTAGATTTGTATCCTGACCAGGTCGTTCTATTAAACCAGTCATATAGACTAAATAAAAACTTGATAGATATACCAAATCAGTTGTTTTATGCTGGAAAGATTAGTTCATGTTGCCCTATCATAGACGATTTTAAAGGTTTTTTATGCAGAAGTCATCCGGAAATAATAAATCATTCCTCAAATGAGTTGCTGATCATTCATCATGATTTTGGTGCATTGGGGCGTTCACCCTTTGAAGCAGAGATGATTGCCGATATGGTTCTGGATTTACTATATAATGGTGTAAATCTTGATCATATTGGTATTATTAGTCCATATCGCGCACAAATACGTGAAATAAAAAGGGCTCTTGTTGAAAAGAATGTCTTGACTGAGGATAATCTGGATTCTATTTTTGTTGACACTGTCGAAAGAATGCAGGGAAAAGAAAAAGATTATATCTTCTTTAGCCTTGCCAACTGCAATCCTGAAGAAGTTGAAAATCGTCTAGAATTCTTCTATAGTCCAAATAGATTAAACGTGGCTATTACTCGTGCTCACATTAAGTGCATAACTCTGACAAATGAAAGAATCTTCAAGATTTGTAGGGAACGAATTGGAAAACCTGGCATTCCTGAAGAATTGAAAAACGGAATGAAAGCTTTTCTTGACTTTGAGAAACTATCTACAAAGATAGAAGTAGAGGATGAAAATAGAAAATTTGAATGGTAAATATAACGATATGTATCAATTTGACAAAACAATAAATGTGAATGTTGGAATCGTTTTAATGACCGATGATGACATATTTAATGATTATATGCTTATCATTGATGATGATAACTGTCTCTGGTATTCTGACATAAGTAATGAAGAGATGAAAGCGAACCAATTCGTTTGCTTCAGGAAAGGGGGAAATAATAAAGCGCTTGAAATAAAAAAAATACCATACAATCTTCACTATAATGGAAGTATACCAAAATACTTCTTAATTAAAGATATAAGAGATGGAAATGTCAAGGGTATTCCATATAAGGATATATTAATAATAGATTCGGAATATGACTCTGTTGCATCTTCATCATATGGTTGGTATGAAAATTTTAGTTTCATTGCTTTGCATTATATTTCTAATAATGAAAATATTCTTAATCGTTATTTTATTTGTGATGAGTCAACAAAAACATATAGAGAACTTAGTGGGGCTATTGCTTCCTTTTATGAAAGTAGTATTTACAGAATCAAAAGTGAATCCGATCTTCTCCCATTAAATATAGATTTGGCAGCCTCCATAAATGACTTAGTCAATAATTTCAATCCATATGAAATCTTTGAATCGTATAGAGTTGAGATAGATTACTATCATCAAAGTAGAGTCGGTAAAGATGATTATTTTTTTGAATATAAAAAGTATTCAATTAAATATTTTGATGAATATCTTTCTCGATGGTTTAAGAATGAAAAAATAGAGTTAAATAGAGAATGTGGATATACTAGTCATTTCGAGCCATCCATTCCATATGAACGGTTTTATGGGGAAGAGGTAGATGCAAAAAGAAAAGCATATACTGAATATAGCAAGTTAGAGCACTACGATTGCTTAATGCAGTCTATATATCAATCAATCCAAAAACACTATCTCAAAATTAATTCGGGAGAATTTATATACAATAGAACTACATGGCTTCCTGATGATCCAGATGAAATAAGAATAAAAGACGTATATTACTGGATATATGAAACTATTAGCCGTCCTTTATCGAATATTTATTTTGGTCGACCTTCTTCGGGTCAGACTCAAGCAGAAAGATACGAAGAAATACTCATTGATTCGATTAATCGATTTAATAATTCATTAATAGAAATAGATGATGTGTAAGAAAGGCTATGTTACTAACGATTGGAAGTTGATAGAGAAAGGTGTAGAAAAAGGTTGTGAGATGGGTATGCTGCTGCAAGTTTACTACATGTAGCTGTAGCACAATATGAACTTCAACTGCCCAATAAAGAGAAGATGAAGGAATCCTTATTGAGGGAAAACAGAGGTTATTTTTTTGAGATTTACAAGCCTTGCAAACGGAAAATGCTTGCAAGGTTTATTTTTTATCTGTACTTTTGCAGGAATCAAATAAGAAAAATATGGAACTAACTGGAAGAATAATTGTCGTACAAGAGGCAAAGAACGGGACGTCATCGAAGACGGGTAACCCATGGATGATGCAGGAGTATGTGATTGAAGTGCCAGGACAATACCCTCGACATTGTGCTTTTACCGTATTTGGTGAGGATAGAATCAAGCAGTTGAACATCCAAATGGGTGAAGACATAACTGTTCAATTTGATATTGATGCGAGAGAGTATAATGGCAAATGGTATAATGATTTCAGGGCCTACAATGTGATTCGAGGCCAGCAGATTCCACAATCTCCATCAACAATCGCCACTCCTGTTGGTGAGGATTTACCCTTCCTGCCACCAATGCCTGAAAATGTGGATCCTTTCAATACTGATGACGGAAGCGAATTACCTTTTTAAAGCCTATGGAAATAGAAGATACTCATATCAGCCAAGTGATGAATGGATATAGTGAAAAAAATAACGAAAATATCATCATTGCAACGGGCATTGCAGAATTAGACAAGCAGATTGAAGGCTTTGGGATGGGCGAGCTCATCACATTGTTAGGATATCCAGGTGATGACAAAATGCATGTTGTCCTTCGAATCATGAATTATCAAGCCATCGATAACGGTGTACCATCAGCATACTTTTGTATGAGAGAAACACCAGAGATTATCGCTCGCAGACTGTTGTGTTATCGCTGTGGCATTCTATCTAATAGGATGCTCGAATATGAAATTTCTGGTGAGCCACATGAATGGAAGTATTGTGTGGATGAAAACAAACAAAAAATAGAATCATCGCCAGTTTATTTATACCCCAATGAGCATTTATCTATTGATGAAATTTGTGAGCTATGTTATTTGTATGCCAAAAACGGAGTAAAAGTGGTATTCATTTATTTCAAAAACGATGCCATCAAAGATGATGCGGTTTGCAAACTAAAAACGTTTGCCAGCCAATTGTATATTGCTATTGTCCTCATGATAGACGTGGTAGGTATACGATATAGCATCGACGAGCGACAGCCCTGTATCCAAGATTTGTCTTGGTGTCAGTTAGACGAATATAGTGATATGGTCATTGGTTTTCTGAACTGCGACACTTTTGGTTATGTCTGTGAAGATGGATTAGACATATCAGGCAAGATAAGAATCAAGGTGGCGAAAGATAGGTACAATAAACAACATAAACATTTTTATCTCGGTTATTTAGGCTTTATCCTAAAGAAATTTGCTGAACCTTCTACAACATTTGAGAATCAAAGACAACTAACAGAAGACCCTTATAATCCTTTTGAACAAGAAATTTGATTTGTTTAAGACTGCAAGCGTCTTAAACGTCAAAAATAATCCTGACTGCACTGGGAGCGACGTCCTGTATGGGAATTTAAAGAAGATCCCTCTGGTTTTGACCAGAGGGATCTTATCATCGAGATCTCATTTTTCGTTTCTTTTCCACTTCCATTGCCATGTCGCCATACGCTCGAGATCTGGTGTGAACTGTATGATATTGCCTTCTCGAGATACCAGACCGGCACTGATCGCCTCTTCTATATCCTCGTCATAGTTAGAATAGCTATCCCAATAAAACTTTTTCAAACCCATCACAAAGTCATCGTAGAGACAGCGGCCTGTGCCTATGACATCACGACATTTCAGCAGTTTGTAAAGTTGACCACTCGACGTCTGCTTCTTCTCATACTCGCCGTAGAGTTTAGCCAATTCCACCAGTTCGTCCACCAGATTTTGATAGTCGGCATCACCGTCTTTCATCTTTATGCGCTCGAAGGTAGCCCCCACCTCCTGCCATTCCTTAATCTGGTACCACAAATTGCTCACAGCATCTAGCGAATTCTCACTTTTATCATCACTGTTCCATATCATCACTCTCAGAGCTATCTCATCTTTGGCTCCCAAGAAAAATTCTCTCTTCCCATTGGTATGGTTAATTCCAACATCGATACAGCCGGTAACTTCCTGCATCTTAAGATCGTCGCCAAGTTCCACCTTCAGACCAGCCATCTGTATGTTGTCGAGAAAGCGTTTCACATTAATATCGTCACCGTCTTTCTGCCCCATCCATACCACCTCGACCAGTTCGTCTTTTCCAACGGTGTCGCCTACAAAACCAAGATGGATAGGGTCGTTTTCCAACTCGCCCATGTCATCAGGGATAAAACAGTGCTGAAAATCGAGCATCCCATTTTTATCAAGCATACGATACACGGGCTTGCCATCGAACACCATATTCCCTTCCTCATTCACCTTGCCTACCAGCATCGTGCCTATCAGTTGTGCAATTTCTGCTATCGGTCCTTCCCATACGAAGGCATAGACCGCATAGGGTTTCTCCGCGGGTACGTAATGACTTTGATAATTTGCTCCCTGAACCGTAATCGGTCCTGAATAATGATTGTGTATTTGATCCATAATACTTTATTAATATGTTGTTATAACCTTATTTAATTTTCGGCTTGCAAAGATACAGAAAAAGCTTGTAACATATGGCAATAGAAAGAAAAATTAGTTTCTTTTTGCATTTTTGTTTTTACACCTATTTATATATATAAGGCCGAAACATGCAAACGTTTGCATTTCGTTTGGGGCAATAACTCAGGGATTTGCAACCTACCCTAGGGGATTTCTTCGTATATTTGCACCAAAGTGAAATAAATAACTAAAGACAAGTATGAGAATCGGATTCAATCTTGAGTATCAGACTACCTTCGGAGAGGAGCTGATGCTGAACATCCTCGCTGAGGGGAAAACCGAACAGCACAAGATGGGGACGCTCGACGGACTCCATTGGATGTGCGAGTTGAATAAGACCGTGAAGGCCGACAAGTGTATCGACTATTTCTACAGTGTGGTACGCGGCGAGCAGCTGGCACGCACGGAGTGGTTGACAGAGCCTCATCGTCTGGAGCTGGTAGCCGCCAAGGGTGCCCGCTATACGGTGTATGACCACTGGATCGACATCCCCGAGGATGCCTTCCTTTATTCTTCGGCATTTACGGAGTGCGTGGCTGCCCGTGAGAAGAAACCCAGTGAGGAGAGCCACTACGACAAGACCGTGCGTCTGAAGGTGCGTGCCCCACAGCTGCGTAACTTCGAACGGCTGGCGATCCTCGGCGACTGCGGTATCCTGGGCAACTGGGAGGCGAAGCGCGCTGTCGATATGACGGAGCACGCCAGCAATGAGTGGGTGGTGAGTCTCGACGCCGACAACCTGCCGAAGATCTTTGAGTTTAAGTTCGTGGGACTCGACGAGGCCGTAGATGTGACACCGCTCTGGGAAGAGGGCGCAAACCGCACCATCGAACTGCCCGTGATGAAGTCGGGCGATGTGATCGTGTATGAGCTGCCACAGGCTTACTTCCCCATCTACCCGTGGAAGGGTGCCGGTACGGTGATTCCCATCTTCTCACTGCGCAGTGAGGGGAGTTTTGGCGTGGGTGACTTCGGTGACCTGAAGCTGATGGTAGACTGGTGTGCGAAGACGAAGCAGCGCGTGCTGCAGGTGTTGCCCATCAACGATACGAACATGACCTACACCTGGCAGGACTCTTATCCCTATAACTCGATCAGCATCTATGCGCTCCATCCCCAATATACCGACTTCCGCCAGTTGCCCGCCCTGAAGGACGAGGCCCTGAAGGCGAAGTTCGAGGCGCTGCGACAGGAGCTGAACGCCCTGCCACAGATCGACTATGAGCGGATGAACAATGCGAAGCTGGAGTATCTGCGGGCGCTCTACGAGCAGGAGGGCAAGACCATCCTGAAGAGCGAGGCCTTCAAGAAGTTCTTCGACCAGAACAAGGCCTGGCTGGTGCCCTACGCTGCCTTCTGCCATTACCGCGACCTCTACGGCACTGCCACCTTCCAAGAGTGGCCCGACCACCACGAACTGCCTGAGAGCGAGCGCGAGGCGATGACGAAGCCCGCCACAAAGATCTACAAGGAGGTGGCCTTCTGGTATTTCGTGCAGTTCAACCTCGACCAGCAGATGCGCGCCGCCCACGCCCACGCCCGTAAGCAGCGGGTGATCCTGAAGGGTGACATTCCCATCGGCATCAGCCGTGACGGTGTGGAGGCTTGGGTAGAGCCGAAGTATTTCAACCTGAACGGTCAGGCTGGTGCACCACCCGATGATTTCTCTGCTGACGGACAGAACTGGGGCTTCCCCACCTACAACTGGGACGAGATGCTGGCCGACGGCTGCTCCTGGTGGGTGCGTCGCTTCAGGAAGATGGCCGAGTATTTCGATGCCTACCGTATCGACCACGTGCTGGGCTTCTTCCGCATCTGGGAGATCCCCGTACCTGAGAAGTCGGGCCTGATGGGTCAGTTCTCGCCAGCCCTCGGCATGAGCCGTGAGGAGATCGAGAGTTATGGCTGTCCGTTCAACGAGGGACTGTTTCTGGTGGATCATAAGCGCAACGACCGCTGGCATCCGCGTATCGCCGTGCAGTTCCAGGAGGCTTACAACCAGCTTAACGATGGTGAGAAGTATTGCTTCAACCGCTTGTACAACGACTATTT
>JAEEGF011618913.1_pt1 | contig 16297 bp, 13 predicted proteins | sample 9134171 | NCBI WGS metagenome assembly JAEEGF01 (sample SAMN16246542, study PRJNA631951) | gut metagenome | biome: gut microbiome; feature: rumen; material: AP-attached | host: Bos | place: Iran: Karaj | collected 2018-10
ATCCCTGTTCATCTCGCGGGTCTCTTCGTCGCAGAGGTCCATCATTGTCCAGCCTCGGCTGTATGGCTTCTGCTGAAACATATACATGTGTTCTGTAAACCAGCCAAAAGCCTCCTGGATGGCCTGATGAAACTGGTGGAACGTGAAGTCGCCCGGAATGACCAATCGCCGCCACACAGGGGGATTGGTGATGCTGCGCAGTTGGATTTTGAATTGTAGAGTCATAAGCGTATATATGGTTATTTGTGCACAAAGGTAGTGAAAAAAAACAAGATGCATGCTGTGCAGGTCATTTTTTTGCTGCTTGCTTTGGCTTTTTCTTCGTTTTTTCGTAATTTTGCCGTCATAGAACACAAAAGGAATGGAAATGAAATGCTATCTTGACGATGCTGTTGGCCTGCTGAGCCAGCTCATTGCCACGCCGCGCGTGAGCCGTGAGGAGGATGCCGCCGCCACGCTGATGCAGCAGCACATGCAGCAGTGGGGGCTTCAGCCACGGCGCGAAGGCAACAATGTGTGGGCGGTGTGCCCCGACTACGACGACCAGCGGCCCACGCTGCTGCTCAATGCCCACATCGACACGGTGAAGGCGGTGGCTTCGTGGACGCGCCAGCCGCTAATGCCCACCATCGAGGGCGACCGCCTCTACGGCTTGGGCAGCAACGACTGCGGCGGTGGGCTGGTGACGCTGCTCATGGCCTATCGCTGGTGGCTGGGCAGTCGCCTCAGCAAGTACAACCTGGTGTATCTGGCCTCGGCCGAGGAGGAGGTGTCGGGGCGCGACGGACTGAGCCGTGTGCTGCCCCTGTTGCCACACATCGATGCTGCCATTGTGGGCGAGCCTACGGGCATGCAGCCCGCCGTGGCTGAGCGCGGACTGATGGTCGTCGATGGCTATGCCGACGGCGTGAGCGGCCATGCGGCGCGCGGCGAGGGCGTGAATGCCATCTATGAGGCACTCGACGACCTGCTGTGGCTGCGCGACTACCGCTTTGAGCGCGTCAGCCCCTTGCTGGGTGATACGCGCATGACGGTGACGCAGGTGGAGAGCGGCACGCAGCACAATGTGGTGCCCGACCGTCTGCACTTCGTGCTCGACGTGAGGCCCACCGAGCAATACACCAACGAGGAGCTGCTCGGCTTTCTGCAGCAGCACATGCGCCGCTGCCGTCTGCAAGCCCGTTCGCTGCGGCTGCGCTCGTCGGCCATCGCGATAGACCACCCCCTTGTGCAGTGCTGTCTGCGGTTGGGACTGCAGCCTTTCGGCTCGCCCACGCTGAGCGACCAGGCGCTGATGCCCTTCCCCTCGCTGAAATTAGGGCCAGGGCAGTCGTCGCGCTCCCACTCTGCCGACGAGTTCATCTGCCTCTCAGAGCTTGAGCAAGCCTTGCACATCTACACCCAAATGCTCAGCATTTTAAGTGAAGAATGAAGAATGAAGAATTTGCTGCCGCGATTCTCCGCCGCTCCCCCCGTCCCTAAAGCAGGGGCGGGGGGAGCGGCGGAGATATTCTGATGGGATGCGTATAAAGTAATGTAAGGGGGAAGGGCGAAACCCGATAAAGTGAAGAGAAGACCATTGCGGTAGCAAATTCTTCATTCTTCACTTTTCACTTAAAAAAGCGTTCTACCAGCTGCCGCCACCGCCTCCGCCACCGCCGCCTCCGCTGAAGCCGCCACCTGAGAAGCTGCCGCCACTGCTCGAACTGCTGCTGTGGCTGATGGTGGTGATGGCGCTGTTGGAGGCCGTGAAGAGGCTGCTGGTCATGCTGCGCGTGAAGTCGTAGCCCATGAGGGGACGGGCGCTGATGTACCACGACGGGCGCTCCATCTCCACGTCGCGAAACAGGTCGGCCCATTTGTTGCTCAGACCGAACACCATGGCGTAGGGCAGGATACGATAGAAATATTGCGGGTCGTCGGTCTGCAGCTGTTCCAAGCGGGGTTTCTCGGCTGTCTTGATAAACTCGCGGAAGCCCAGCAGGCGCCCCATCATTTGTGTGCGATAGTCGGTGTTGACGTTGAAGTGTCCTATCAGCTCAGCCAAAGCGATGCTCACGACGTAGATGGCTGCGATGGCTTGCCACGACAGGGGCATGCCATAGGCATTGACACAGATGTAGTAGAGAACGCCGACGACGCCCCACACCAGCAGCCTACCCACGAAGCCCAGCATCCGCCACCACCACTTGGCCACGATGTCGCCGGGGCTGGCGGCCAGTCGCCACAGATAGAAACAGGCGAAGGGGAAGAAATATAAGATGCCAGCATAGAGGAAGTGCTCGAAGCTCCATGTGCAGACGACGGTGTTGGTGGCCAGTGCCAGTGTGCCCACCACGGCCAGCAGATGGTAGAGCCACACGGCCCACGACTGCTGCGTGAGTGTCCGCTTGCCCGTAAACTCCTTGGTCAGCGCTTTCTTCAGCCGCTCCATGGCTTCGGGGTGCTCGCCCAGGCTGTTCAGCTTCACCGTGTGGCCATTGCCGAAGAGCAGCTTCATCAGCTGGTGCTGGTATTTGGGCGCATGCCGAGGCAAGTCCTTCAGGCGCGTCAGCTTCAGGTCGGTGCTCTTGAAGATTTTCCCCTTCTGCACCTCCTCGATGCTGATGTAGCCCTTCTCAGCCAGCCAGGGGATGAGCGAGGCGATGTCGACGGAGTCCACCTTGGTGTCGATGATATAGCCCACCTCGGCGCAGCATACATCCTCGGGCGGATAGAACTCTATCACCTTGGTGACGTGCTTGTGCTTCGTGCGCAGCATCATCACCACGATGGCGAGGACGCAGGCGATGCTGAGGGCAAGGAACAGGCGGTGCCAGAAGTAGTTCACCGTGCGGGTGCCTTCGTAGTAGTCGGCGGGCAGCAGGGCATAGAGCGTGACGCCCTGACGGGGAGCCACCTCGCTGGCCGTGCCGCTGATGACGGTGGGCGTGGCGTCCACCGTGAGGTTGTTCATCATGCCGCTTTGGTTGCCATATTCACCGGCGTACACCTTCAGGTCGTCGGCGATGGAATGGGGCAGGGGCTTGTCGAACTCCACGCGAAAGCTGAAACTGTCGATGGGCTGCTCGAAATCAGTGCCGAGGATGGTGTGGTAGAGATAGTCAAACTGTGGTCGTCGGTCGTCGGGATAGCCATAGCGGTAGCTGATGACGTAGCGCTGATGGCCCCTCACCTCGCGGTCTTCGTCGCCGATGCGTAGGATGACGAACGCGTCGTCGCCATCCTCGGTGGTGTAGTCCCAGTCGGCCACTTTCAGTCGGTCGATGTCGCACTCGTAATCAAATTGGCGCAGCTCTTCACTGCCCGTCTGCAGCTCGTCGCTCACGTCGTGCCACAGGGTGTAGTTGCGTGGTATATAGCGGTAGAAGCCATGGCGCGGCTCGTCGAAGAATATGTCGAAAGTCTCCTGCACGTCCCAGGTGTTGTCGACGTGCACCACAGCCTTAACGTCGACATGCGTATAGTGGAAGCCACCCCGGTTGGCCATGGCGGGCAACAGGGCCGAGAGCAGCATCGAAAGGATAAAAATGCGCGGTTTCATCGGTATCTACGGTTCAGAGCTTTACGTCAACAGTCTGGCGCTCACGGTCGTTGGCCACTGCAAACATAGGCATGGCCTTGAAGCCGAAGGCGCTGGCCACCAAGCTGAGCGGGAACAGCTGGCACTGGTTGTTATACTCACGCACGCTGCCGTTGTAGTAGCGGCGCGACAGGGCAATCTCGTCTTCCATCGCCGACAGCTGCTCCTGCAGCTTCAGGAAACTTTGGTTGGCCTTCAGGTCGGGGTAGTCCTCGGCCACCACGAAAATGCGCTTCAGCTCCTCGCTGATGTTCGCTTCGCCGCCTAATCGCCGTGCGAGGTCGCCGTCGGCCACGGCACTGCTGCGCTTGCGCGCCAAGTCCTGCAGCACCTGCGACTCATGGCCGGCATAGCCGCGCACCACCTCCACCAGCTGCGGCACCAGGTCGAAGCGCTTCTTCAGGCACACGTCCATCGTGGCCAGCGCCTCCTTCACCTTGTTGCGCAGCCGCACCAGACTGTTGTAGACCCAAAGCAGAAATACCAGCAGCAACGCTGCGATGGCAATAATCAGATACGTCATGTGATATGTTTATTCTTTTTTTCTTTGCAAAAGTAAGGCTTTTTTCTTGAACAACCAATTATTCAGCAAGAAAAATAGCGTAAAAGTTTTGTGGTTTCTGCTTTTTGCGTTATCTTTGCAACAAACTTGTGTGTCATCATTGAACATGAGTGGCTAAAAACGCAAAAAACCTGAACAATGTTGAACAAACGGCTTTCCCTCCTATTCTTATCGCTGTGCTGTGCCACGTGTTTGCTGGGTCAGCACCCCTTCGGCGAGCAACAGATGCAGGACAGTCTGTTGCAGATGCTGGCGCGCTTCACCACCTACATGAAAAACGACTTCCAGCCCTGTCAGGAACCCAACAGCGTGGGCGAGGCCTGTGGCTGCTTCCGCTCGAACAACACCATGCGCAGCAACGAGGACGGCGTGCGCAGCAATGCCGACATGGGCATGGTGTGTGCCTTCCTGTGCAAATATGCGCGGGGCAAGGCAGTGCTGCCGCAGGGCGTGAGCTGGGATGATGTGGAGCAGATGGCGATGAAATCGCTCGTCTTTGCCTATTCCACCCACAAGGCCAACAAGCTGAAGCCCTGCTCGGATGGTCGCTACTGGGGTTCCGTCAGCGAGCGCGACCATGTATGGGAGAGTTCCCTCTGGGCCATGAGCGTGGCCTACAGCGCCTTCTTCCTCTGGGACAAGCTCAGCCGTCAGCAACACAATTATATATATAAGTTGCTGACGGCTGAGTGTGATTATGAGTTGGAGCGCAAGGTGCCCACGGGCTTCATGGGCGACACCAAGGCCGAGGAGAACGGCTGGGAGGTCGACGTGCTCGCCTCGGCGCTGGCCCTGTTCCCCAACGACGCGCGTGCCTCCCACTGGCTCGAGAGGATGTACGACTTCGCCATCAACAGCTATTCGCATCCCGACGACGAGGACGACACCACGATGGTCTACGACGGCAAGCGCGTCTGCGACCTCTATCGTGGCGCCAACCTCTATCCCGACTATACGCTGCAGAACCACAACTACTTCCACACCAGTTATCAGAACGTGGTGATACAGGAGCTGGGCGAGGCCGCGCTGATACTGAGCGGCCTCGCCCCCGACTCCTCCCGCAAGGAAGGGGTCGGGAGAGAGGCTGCTTCCCTTTTGCACAACTGCCGCGAGGTGTGCGACAGCGTGCTGTGGTGGTTGGCACTGAGCGACGGCGAACTGGCCATGCCCAACGGCAACGACTGGAGCCTGTTCCTCTACGACCAGATGACCAGCTACACCACCATGGCCTGCATGCTCCGCGATGCCGATGCGCTGATGCTGGAGCGCCGCGCCTTCGAGATGATACGCCTCCGCCAGAGCACCACCCCCGACGGCTCGTGGCTGCCGCGCAGCGACATCGGTGCCCGCCGCATGGGCGTTCAGGCCCACCGCGTGATGATGACGTGGCTGATGCACCACGTGTGGCCTACAGGCCATTTGCAGCCCACCGCCTGGGAGACGTTCCGTCAGCGCCACAGCGAAGCTCGGCTCCTGCCCTGCCAGAAGGTGGTGCGGGCCAGCACGCCACATCACTTCACCTGCTTCAGCTGGAGCGAGGGGCTGAAGAGCTATACGGGGTATTTTGCACCCTCAGCCTCACGCAACATCGTTGTGCCCTATAAGGCCCATAACACTGGCAACCTCTTAGGATGGTATGAGGTGGAGGGACGCGCCACCAATGCCGTGCCCGCTGCCGAGCCGCAGTTTGAACTCGATGGCGAATGCTGGACGGTGCGTGGCCATCTGCTCTGCAACGACGGTGCCCTCGACGTGCGCTTCACCCTCCACTCCACCAGCGACAATGCCATCGTATATACCGACACCGTGCGTGCCCTCGCCGACTGTACCATCCGCTGCGAGAAGGGCGGACTCCTGGCCATCAGCGAAGACGAGTCCACCAGTCAACACCGCCGTTATGCCTTCAGCCCCGGTCGTGTGAGCATCGACGACTGCGTGGCCATCACCGTCAGTCCCGCCAAGCAGATGAAGGTCGATGCCCCCCGCGACGTAAACTCGGTGCTCACCGCCCTCCTCTATGCCAGCTACGACGACCGCCCGCGTCACTATAGCCAAGGGGAGCTGGTGGATTGCCGCCGCATCACCTTTAATACGGTGATTCCTGATGCCGGTGGGGATTGATTTGTTTTGTCATAATGACGTTAGAACGAAATATCGAATAAAATTCATTATCATGCTGAACATTGGAGACAAAGCGCCCGAGATTCTGGGCAAAGACGAACAGGGGCGAGACATTCGCCTGAGTGATTATCAAGGCCGCAAGCTGGTGCTCTACTTCTACCCAAAGGACAACACCAGCGGCTGCACCGCCGAGGCATGCAGTCTGCGCGACCACTACGACGAGCTGCAGGCCCGTGGCTACGAGGTGGTGGGCGTGAGCAAGGACTCCGCCGCCTCGCACGTGAAGTTCAAGGAGAAGCATGCCCTACCCTTCCCCCTGATTGCCGATGTAGACCTTGCGCTGTTGCAGGCCATGGGTGCCTGGGGCGAGAAGACCATGTATGGCAAGAAGACCATGGGCACCATCCGCACCACATTCGTCATCAACGAAGAGGGTAAGATAGAGCAAATCTTCGTTGGCAAACAAGTGAAGACGAAGGAGCACGCCGAGCAAATCCTGGCCGAAAAGGGTTGACAAGTTGTTTCGTATCAAAAAATGGGTAGTGTAAGGGGCGGGTGGAGCGGAGTAGTTACTTTTGTCCTGCACGACTTCTATATTACAAACCTGTTAATTCCCCGCTTAGTTGGATTTTGAAAATAGGCTGTTCAATTTGTTGTACCTTACAATTTGTAGAGATAATATTACAGACCCCACCCCTGCCCTTACGGGGAGGGGCAGGGGTGGGGTCTGTAACTATTAGCAACTTCGATTCAAGGGAACATCAAATTGGACACCCTACTTGCGAAACTTGCAAAGCAAGAACTCCTTACTCCACAACTCCTTTCTCCACAACTCCTTACTCCACAACTCCTTTCTCCACAACTCCTTATTCAACTTGCGAAAGTTGAATCATTGATAACGGTCGCTGGTGACCGTCGCGTGGCTGGCTTCCTCATCGTAGCACGTTGCGCACGGCAAACCAAGCGTGCATGGCAATGGTGCTGAGATAGCCATAGTGGTGGGCCATCACACGGAAGCGCTCGCGCAGCGACTCGCGATGATGGCGCGTGGTGGTGCCCTGCTCCATGTAGTTGGCCACCACGGTGCCGATGTTGCAGAGGGGAAGGGAGAGACGGTCGGCCTCGCGCATCACGCGGATGCACCAGTCAACGTCGGCAGAGTAGCGGTAGCGCGTGTCGTATTGCAGGTTCTTGGCAATGTCGGTGCGGGCATAGAAGGCCTGGTGGCACACCAGCATGCCATGGCGAAACGACCGCCACGTGAGCTGTGCGGGAGGCTGCAGCCGCCGTGGGTGCAGATAGCGCCCCTCGGCATCCACGATGTCGGTGTTGCCATAGAGCACGGCGGGCAGCTCGTCGCTCGGCAGCTCGTTCAGCCGACAGCGGTGGGCCACCAGCTCCAGCGTGTCGGCCTGTGGGAAGCTGTCGCCGGCGTTCAGGTAGAGGATATAGTCGCCCGATGCCTGCGTCAGCCCTTTGTTCATGGCGTGGTAGATGCCGTCGTCGGGCTCTGAGCGGATGATGACCTTGTGGCCACGGGCCGACGCATCGCTCTGGCTCTTGTATTGCTCGGCCAGACGCAGCGTGCCGTCGGTGGAGGCCCCGTCGATGATGAGGTGCTCCACGTCCTCGTGGGTCTGCTGCAGCACGCTGTCGAGGGTGCGCTGAAGTACGGCCTCGGCGTTGAAGGTGATGGTGACAACGGTGAACTTGATCATAGGGGGATGTGGGTTTTCTGCCCGTCGCGTCGGACGATGACGGCGGGGTTGCCGGCCACCGTGCAGTTGGCGGGCACGCTGCGGCGCACCACGCTGCCGGCACCTATCACCACGTTGTCGCCGATGGTGATGCCGCCAAAGACGGTGGCTCCGGTGTAGATGCTCACGTGGTTGCCGATGGTGGGGCGGCGCATCTGCGCGTCGTTGCCCAGAGTGACGAGTTGCAGGCAGTAGAAGTCGGAGCCAATGCGCTCGGCGTTGAGATATGTGGCGTAGTTGTGCTCGAAATGTGCGCCGGGGCCTATCTCCGGGCACCAGATGGTGAGTGTAGGCTCTGGCGGCAACATCCATTTGATGAAAGCCGAGCGGTACTCGCCCAGGCGATAGTAGAACAGGTTGCGGAAGACGCGCTGCCGTGTGGCCACCTTGATGAAGGCGCGCAGCCCACGGCCGTCGGCCGAGTATTTCTCTAAGTCGGCATCTATCTGCCGGCGGTGCAGCAGATAGAGTGCTATGTGGGGCAGCATGCGCAGCGTGGAGGCGGTGAGCAGTGCGGCTTGTGTGTAGGGGTTCATAGCATGAAGTGTTTTTGTGCCAGTGCCTGGTGGTAGATCTCGGTGTAGCGCAGGGCCACGCTCTGCTGCGAGTAGTTGTGGGCCACCTTGCGCAGTGCGTCGCGCTGCAGCGCGTCGCGGTCGGCATGGTCGAGCACCCATGCCATGCCCTGTGCCAGCTGGCTGCTGTTGCGGGGAGCGGCCAGGAAGCCGTTGCGCAGGTGGTCGATCATCTCTGGGATGCCACCCACGCGGAATCCTACGCAGGGCACGCCACAGGCCATGGCCTCCATGATGGTGTTGGGCAGGTTGTCTTCGAGCGAAGGGGTGACGAACACGTCGGCGGCGTTGTAGGCGCTGACGATGGTCTGCTCGTCGTCGATATATCCCAGGGCATGGGCGGGCAGTGGCAGACGCGAGGCCACCTCGTCGGCATGTCCGCCCAGGATGGCCACGGTGGTGTGGTCTTTCAGTTCGGGGTGCTCCTTGATGAGCAGCTGCAGGGCTTCGATGAAGTAGCTGATGCCCTTGCGCTCGTCGGTGACGCGCTGCGACACGAAGAGGATGACGTTGCCCTCGGTGGGCAGCTGCAGTGCCTGGCGCGACGCACTGCGGTCGTGCTGGCAGTAGATGTGGGTGTCGATGGCGTTGGGGATGCTGGTGACGAGATGTCCGCGCAGCAGGGCACTCCGCTTGGCCTCGCCCTCCAGCCATCGGCTGCATGTCACGAAGGCGATGCTGCCGCTGCTGAGCATCTGCTGCTTGCGACGCCAGGTGCGAGCAGCCAGGTCGTTGGTGCCGCCTTTGCCGGGCAGCAGAGGGCAGCGCTGGCAGCGGTTGGAGTAGGAGCGGCATCCACGGGCATAGTGGCAGATGGCGGTGGCGGGCCACAGGTCGTGCATGGTCCACACCACGGGCTTGCCCGAGAGCAGGATGCGGCGGATGTCGGCCAATGACAACATGCCCTGGTTCACCCAATGCAGGTGGATGACATCGGCCTCGCGAAACGCTGGCAGACGTGTGATGTCGGTGCCGCTGTTGGCAATGTCGATCTCGAAGAGGTGCTCGCGCTTGAAGTGCAGATGCCAGAAGATGACCCATCGCTCCCACAGGAAGTGCCAGCGCAGCAGGAGCGAGTGGGGCAGGGCGCTGACGGTGATGTCGTCGCTCTGCTTGTCGCGCACCAGCATGCGGGCCTTTACGCCGTGGTTGTTCAGCGCGTCGCACAGCCGCCCTGCTGCCACGGCAGCGCCGCCGGTGCGCTCACTGGTGTTGACAATCAGTACCTTCATTCCTCGTCGTCGTGCTGTCGCTTGGCGGCCTTAATGGAGTCTTTCTCGGCTTTGCGGCGTTCCTTCTCCATCCGCTTGGCCTCTTTGATGGAGTCTTTCTCAGCCTTGCGGCGCTCTTTCTCCAGTTCCTTCTCGCGCTTCTTCTTCTCCTTCTGCAGCTCTTTCAGCTCTTTCTCGTTCTGCTTGACGGCAGCCCTCTCGTTCAGGGCTTCCTCCAGCTTGGTGCGCAGCATCTTCTTGTCGAAGGTGATGACGTGGCCGAAGAGTCCCAGCGAGAGCATCTGCTCCTCGCCCTTCAGCTTCACGTAGGTGGTGTTGAAGAGCAGGTAGTCGTGCATCTCCAGTTTCATGTTCAGCGCTTTCTCCACTGTCTTGTTCACGATGCCCTTCCCGATGTCGGTCAGCACGTTGTCGCCTAAGCCCAGGCTGTCGGCCTCGTCGTCTACAAAATCCCTGATGGCGCTCATCATGGCTTCCTTGTGGGTTTGCTTGTCGGGTGTGGTAATCATCATGATGATGGCCACGAACAGCACCGAAACGATAATCAGCAGTTTCTTCATGTTCTGTTTCTTTACTTGATTGTGAGTGCTTTTGCGTTTTAGGCGCAAAATTACGAAAAAGTTGAGAGCAAAACAAAGAATCTGCTTTCTTTTTTTCTTGAGATGCACAATTCGAGCCCGTTTCGCTCGCCTCGGCCCAGAAAATCGTCGTCGCAGCGGGAAAAAAGGCGCGAGAGGGATCAATCTTATGCCTTGTCGGCCCCGTGTCGTTTGTGCTGAAAAGCCAATCGGCCACATCCACTGGGGTTTGGCTCCGATTGTACAATTCAATCCAGTCGGCTCGTTTTCCGTCGTCGTTCACATAGATGTCGTTGGCAGCGCTGACCTCATTGATGCAGATTGGCGACCGCTGTTCGTCTGCTGACTGCTCGAAGACTGCCGTATATGTTCCGTCGCTCGTGATGCAGCATTCCTTTTCATGGCTCACCCATCTGCCCTGCTGGTCGCGCCACCCCATCTAAATCCATAGCGTAGATGTGGCCATGATGTATAGCCCCATAGATATAGATATAAACATGCGCCCAAAGACTGCATGGGATTCACGTTTTTTTCTCTCCTACATGTGCGGCCAAAATTTGGTGGCGCTTTTTTGAAATTTGGTGACGCTATTTGAAAATCCCAGGGCGTGGGATTTTTTTTGTTTTATATGCGCTTTTCTCTATCGTAGCGCTGCAGGCAATGAAGCGATGCAGTTGCAGGTGAATGGGTGTGCTGACGGTCATTGGCAGAGGGCGAAGACAAACTGCTGGCCGTTGAGTTGCCAAGCGGCCAGTCCGTAGCGGATGAAGCGGGCCAACAGGGCCACCACCTGATGGCGGGGCAGCTGAGCGAGGCGCACAATCTGGCCGAGGGTGAGCCAACGGGGCTGATGGTCGGCGGTGGGCTGCATAGCGGCCATGAGGCTGTGTTCGGCTTCGCCATAGGTGAAGGCGGCACCGAGGGGCGACTGCTCGTCGCGCCACAGCTGCAGGTGCACGGGCGAGGCCATCATGTTCTGGTCGGCAATGCGGATGTAGGCGCGGCGGTGGCCCTCCTCGTCGAGGGCACGCACGGGGCGGCGGTCGGAGCGGGGCACCGTGGCCACGACGATGGTGCGCAGCCCACGCTCCTTGCCGGCAGGATGGCCGCTGGCGGGCGGCGGCACGGCGGCAACATGGTAGGTGTCGAACTTGATACTGGCCTCGGGACGGCAGTAGCGATAGGCGGCCTGGTGCATCATGTATATCTCTTCCTCGCTGCGCACGCCAGCCAAGTAGCCATCGTCGCGCACGCCGATGAGCAGGCGGCCACCCTCGGTGTTGGCAAAGGCCGACACCGAGCGCGCCAGCTTCACGGCATCCTGCACGCGGTACTTGAAGTCCTGCTGCTGGTGCTCGCCTTGGCTAATGAGGCTCAACAGGTAGTCGCGCATAGTATCTGATGCACTTTCTCCTCAAGGGGCAGGGTGGCGTCAATCCAATGGATGGTGATGCCGCGCCGCTCCATGCCGCGAAACCATGTCATCTGGCGCTTGGCAAACTGGTGGATGGCAATCTCAAGGCGGCTGAACATCTCGTCGTAGGTGGTGCGCCCCAGCACATACTCCGTCACATATTTATATTCCAGCCCATAGTAGAGTAGGTCGTCGGGGGCGATGCCCTCAGCCAGCAGCGAGCGCACCTCGTCGACCATCCCCTCGTCGAGGCGTGTGCGTAGCCGATGGGTAATCTTCTTCCTCCTTTCGTCACGTCCAATGTCAACGCCAAAAGTGTGCGAATCCACAGGTGGCAGTTCCCGCAAGGGGGTGGGGTGCTCCATATTGTATGTCTCTATTTCGATAGCACGGATGGCGCGTTGAGGCGAATCCACGTCGGTGGTGTTATGCATGGTGGAGCCATTCTGTGCTTTCAACTCTGTCAGCATCTGCGTCAGCTCTTGGAGCGTTTTTCCCTCTAAGCGGGCGCGCAGCTGGGGATTCTGTGGCACGGGCGACAGCTGGTAGCCGCGCAAGACGGCCTCGATGTAGAGTCCCGTGCCACCGCAGAGGATGGGTTGCGCCCCCCTCTTCCGTATCTCCTGATAGGCATTGAAGAAGTCCTGCTGATACTGAAAAAGGTTGTACTTCGTGCCCGGCTCGCAGATGTCGATGAGGTGGTAGGGCACGCCTTGGTATTCGGCGAGGTCCTTGCCAGTGCCGATGTCCATGCGGCGGTACACCTGGCGCGAGTCGGCTGAGAGGATCTCGCCCCCACAGGTGCCCTGCGGCGTGGGCGGCAGCGCCTGTGCCACGGCCACGGCCAGCGACGTCTTGCCGCTGGCCGTGGGGCCGAGGATGGTAATCATTCTGTTCATAATTGTAATGTGCTGGCAAAGTTACGCTTTTCTGCCGACATGGCCAAGAAAAACGCAAAAGAAATGCCGCGTGGCGGGGTAGCTGGGCGGCACGCAAGGACTGAACTTCAATCAATCAGCCCCATTTATCATCTTCCATTGATGTCGCAGCTTCACAGCTGTCAGTGTTGAGTAACATTTTCGGCTGCAAAGTTACGATGAAATGGAGTGTTTCGTGTTATCATTTCGTCAAATAATGTTGTCATTTGGCGCAGAAGCCCCCTTTTTTGCCACATATTGGGTGGGCGTGAGGCCAAAAGTCTTCTTGAAGGCGCGTGTGAAGTTGGGCGTGTCGCCATAGCCGCAGGCCATGGCCACCTCGCCCACGGTCATCTGTGGATGCTCGTCGAGCAGATGACGAGCGTGGCGCATGCGCATGGTGGCAATGAACAGCTGGGGTGTGTCGCCGGTGATGGTGGATAGACGCTGCCGCAGTTGGTAGAGGCTCATGCCCATCTCTGCAGCGGTGGTCTCGGCATCGAGGTGCCCTTCTTGCAGCAAACGCTCGGCGGTGGTGGCGAGCCTGTCGAGGAACTGCTGATCGCCTTGCGTTAGCTGGGGCGCGCCGGTGGGCGTGTCGGCGGCGGTGGTCTGCAGGGCTTTGTAGCGCTGGCTCAGCTCGTCGTACTTCTGCAGGTTGGCGCGCAGCTGCTCGCTGATGCGCTGTTGGCGCCGCCGCATCAGCCAGGCACCCACGCCCACCAGCACCAGCAGAGCTGCCAGCGCCAGCACCGCCACACATACTACGCGCTTGCGGGCCGCCTGCTCAGCATGGTTCTCGCGTATCAGCCAGTCGTTCTCGAACTCGGCGTTGAAGCGGGCCAAGCTCTCGGCCGAGGCGTTGTTGTAGAGCGAGTCCTTCAGGTCGCTGAACAGCTCGTTCTCGATTTTCGCACTGTCGGGGTCGGTCTTCCACAAGCATTCGTAAAGCCCTCGGTGAGCATACATCTCGTGTCCTCGGTCGCCAATCTGCCTGAAGATGTCGACAGCCTCGCGGAAGAAGGGGACACCGCTCTCTGCCTCTCCTAACCGCAGCCGCACCATGCCCATCTTGTAGCAGCAGATGCCGATAGACTGGCGGTCGTTCACTTGGCGGAAGTAGGCGATGGCTTTCTCCAGCTCTTGGCGGGCTTCGTCGTATTGCCCCAGCCCCGTCAGTGCCGATGCCTTTTGCGACAGGCGTATCATGGCTTTGTATTCGCGCCCCAGCTGTTGCTCCATCTCGTAGGCCTGGTTGGCGTAGGTGAGTGAGCGCTGGTCGTCGTCGATGGCGTGGTAGATTTCGGAGGCGGTGCCCAAGAGGGTGGCCAGGCGGGGGCGGTCATTGGCTTGAGTGGCTTTGTCGATGCCCCTCAGCACATACTTCACGGCTTCGTGGCCTTGGTTGGCGCTGAGGTAGATGGCCGCCAGCAGGTTCAAGCTGGCTGCCTGGCGGTCGGCGTCGCCGCTGTCCTCGTCGAGCTGGTGGCATTGCTTGGCGAAGGTGGCCGCCCGCTGATAGTGGCCTAGCCTGACGTTGGCAATGGCCAACAGGTTCAGACAGTCGGCCTCGCCAGTGCGGTCGTTGCCTTGCCGGAATAAGGGCAGGGCCTGGAGGGCGTAAGCGTCGGCTTGGTCGTAGCGCTGCTGGTCGTAATAGTACTCGGCCGCCCAGTACCACACTTGTTCGCGAAGCGTGTCGGCGGGCGTGGCACTATTATATATATATAATGTGTCGAGGAACTGCTCGTCGCAGAGCTGGCGGAAGAAGCCGTTGGCCTGCTCGGCCAGGCTGTCTCTGGGAGCTTGGTCGAAGCGTTGCAACTGCTGCTCCACATCGGCAAGTGCCGAAGTGGCGAGCAGGAGCATCAAGGCAAAGGGGAGGAGAACGCGAGGCGTGGTCATTTCTTGATTTCGGTGATGCGGCTCACGCCCTTATAGTTCACGCTGCCGCGCTTCTCCAAGAAGCTGATGATGAGGTCGGATGTTTTCTTGTTGAGCTGTGTCCCCTGGTCGTGGCGCGGAGCGTCGCAGATGGTGGAGACGTAGTTGTTGGTCACCACGCGGTAGGTCTTCTTTAGGTTGAACTTCGAGCCGTCGCGGTTGAGCAGGGTGAGTCGCTTGATGCGCGTGCTGTCCTTGGGTTCGCGCTCCACCTGGCAGCGCACGCCGCTGACGTAGGGGAAGTTGTGGCCATCGTTGTCGCAGCAGTTGATGAGCATGCGGTGCAGCTCCAGTCCGGTGAGTTCCATCACCACGGCGAAATTGCCAAAGGGGTCGAGGCTGAGCACGTCGCTCAGGGTGAACGGCCCAGCGGGATGCTCGCCAAAGCGCACGCCGCCGTAGTTTTCGATGCCGATGTCAGAGCCAGTCATCTCTACAAAGGCGTCGGTCATCATGCAGCCCAGCTCTTCGTAGTTGCCGAAGGGCTGCTCCACCGTGGCCAAAGCGCGATGGAAGGCGGGGTTGTCGCTGAAGAAGCGCACCATGTCCTGCACCACTTTGTTGCGTCCTTGGTGGCGTTCCAGGTCGATGAGGTCGGCCTTCTTGCGCACGATGCGCCATGGCTGGCTGTCGGCGTCGCGCTCCAAGATGATGGTGGTGTGGGTGACGCGCCGCAGACGGTTCACGTTCTGGGTGATGAGCACGCCGTTGTGGGTCTCGCCGCCGCCAATCTGCGTGTGGGTGTGGCCACCGATGATGAGGTCGAGCCAGGGGAGGAGTGCCGAACTTTCCACGTCTTCTTCGTATCCGTTGTGCGAGAGCAGGATGCACACGTCGCACTGCCGCCGCAACCACTCATACTGGGCCACCGTCTCGTTGACGGGCGCGAAGCTGATGCCCCGGCAGTTGTCGGGGTGCGTGTCGGGCAGACCATGGGTGCCCAGCTGCACGGCTCCCACCACGCCCACGCGGATGCCCTCCACGTCGAACAGCTTGGTGGGCAGCAGATGGATGCCCAATGAGTCGGCAGGGTGCATGTTGGCACAGATGTAGCTGAAGTTCGACAGCCCTATCAGCCGTGCCAGTCCCTTGGTGCCTGAGTCGAACTCATGGTTGCCCAGCGTGGTGGCATCGAAGCCCACTTGGTTCATCAGGGCCACCATGGGGTAGGCGGGAATATCGTACATGTCGTTCAGCGGGTCGCCGGTGCGGTTGTCGCCAGCCGAGAAGATGAGCAGTCCGGGGTAGAGCGTGCGCAGCGAGTCGGCCACGTCGGCCAGCGCCGGGAAAGCTCCCAGCTTGGCGTGCATGTCGTTGGCCGAGAGGATGTGCACCTCTTTTTGAATCTGTGCTCCTATAGGGCTGGAGGCCGACAGCAGGAGGGCAAAGAACAACAGAAGTAATTGTCGGGCGTTTTCTTTTATTTCCATATTCCTCGGTTTTTAAGATTATTTCTTCAGCGCAGAAAGGTGTCTTCCCTGCGCTTACGGTTTTAGCGCCGCAAAGTTACGAAAAAAGCTTGTAAAAGTGAAGCGATTTTAGAAGATTAACGCAATTCGGCCTAAAATAAAGGCAAGACGGGGAAAAACGAGGAAGTTCAAATTGAAGGAGAAA
>JAEEGF012023282.1_pt1 | contig 16296 bp, 13 predicted proteins | sample 9134171 | NCBI WGS metagenome assembly JAEEGF01 (sample SAMN16246542, study PRJNA631951) | gut metagenome | biome: gut microbiome; feature: rumen; material: AP-attached | host: Bos | place: Iran: Karaj | collected 2018-10
TAGGGAGAAATATCACGGCTTCGCCGTCTTATATTGACGCACGAAGTGCGTGATTCTTTTCACTAGCCTCCCACCTAAAGGTGGCCATGCCCACATAAGTGCTAAAGCACTAAGTGGTCAAAGGTAGTCTCTATTTTCTAGCCTCTCGCCTCGTGCCTGAAACCTCACCGCTCATTGCTCATTGCTCGCTGCTCGTTGCCTCGCGCCTCTTATGTATCACATGCTTGACTCTGCTGTAGATGCGGTCTGCTCCTAGCCAGAAAAGCGTCACGAAGACTGAGCCTAGGTAGGTCAGAGCAATCAGGACCAACAGGGAAAGCACTGCGTATCGAGGTGCGGAGACGGCTTTTGCCACGGCACCATAGTAGTAACAGAAGAACGGGTGGATCAACCACATATTCGTGCTTTGCTTGCCGAGGTGGACCAAGCCCGCACGGACCCACTTGATTCTCCTGAAGAGGTCTAGCCCGGTCACTGTCAAGACGGGGATGAAGAAAATGTCGAACTTGTCGCCGATTTCGCTTTGTCTCAGGAAGACGATGAACACCCAGGTGAGAATGTCAACTACGGGGTTCAGGAGCCCGTTTGACTTCATGGAATCGTTGAGCCTGTCCAAAAGTCCGTTCCTTGCGACGACGGCACCCATCCAGAAGCATGCCGCGTAGGGCGCAATTTGGCAGAAGAACTTGAGGTAAAGGAAGTTGCTCCCCAGCACGCCCAAGTTCGGGCTCTTGCTGATTCCCGGGAAGATGTTCGTGAGCAGGATGGTGACGACGATAGCGATGAAGATGTTCGCCCATGTCGAGAAGCGGTCGATGATGGCTCTTACGAACGGGAAGCAGACGAGCGCAAATGCGTAGCTAATCAGGAACCACCATTCCCTGCAGTAGGTCGATGTGAATCCCAGGAAGTTGGATATCAGCTCCTTTGTGGCGAACTTGGCAAAGCGGTTGCAAAGGAAGGGTTCACTGCAGTAAGTTGTCTGGTTCGAAAAGAAGAGAAAACCGATAGGGATGAAAATGAGGAAGACTTTCCAGTAGGCAAAGTAGAGTTTTTTCAGTCTCAATACGACATCGTATTTTTTCCCGAGAGTCCTCTTGTATACTCCGTACCCGCCAAAGAAGAAGAACATCGGAACGCAGATTTTCCCAAAGAATCCCAGATAGAGGGTCGAGGGCATCCCGAAAATCGTGAAGAAGTTTTCGAGCGGTTTTACGGCGACTCGGGCCGGGAAACTCCAGAGGTGGTGCATCAGCATGCAGCAAATCGCGATGGCCTTCATGATGCGGGTGTCATCGACGGACAAGAAATTGTCGGTATGGATAATGCCTTTTTCCATTTCGGGGTCACTCTACTTTTGGGTTTTCGAAGTTGCAATTATAGAAAAATTCAAGCATGGGTGCTGAACGCATTCATTTTGACTATATTTTTTTGCATGAATAACAATCCTACCCGTACAAAGCTCCGTGACGAAGTCTATACCCAGATGATGGTGGCGCAGGCCCGTCTCTCCAAAGACAAGAATACCCAGATGGGCGCCGTGCTCGTAAGTGCCGATGGGCGCGTTATCAGCACTGGTTATAACGGAGCTCCGGCGGGATTCGACGACGAAACGGTCCCTTATACCCGCGAAAAGCAGAAACTCGCTTACGATCTCCTGGATGCGGATACGGGAGAAGTGCTGAGTCACCACGAGTTCGAGGCCAACAAATACCCCTTCATGGTTCATGCCGAAATCAACGCGTTGCATTATGCCCGTGGGAAGGTGCCTCCTGGTTCCAAACTCTATGTCATCGGTTTCCCGTGTGAACGCTGTGCTTTGGATGTGAGCCTTTCCGGCGTTGCAGAAGTCTTTGTGACCAAGGACGATTACGATCCCAAATCCACGCTCAACAACAGCCGCGATACGGCTTACTACATGTTTGCACAGGCGGGGATTGTTGTCACCCTTTGCGGCAAGCGCATCCGTCCGGTCGTTTCGAAACCCGCTGGGACGTGATGCCCGTCACATCTGAAAAAAGTCCCTATTTCCCTTTGATAAAAAATCCATAGAACCTGCGTTTTTGACCAAAAAAAACGCGTATTCCCCGTATATTTTTACAACATGGGCCTGTTCAGGTCGTCAAAAAATATAAGGGATGTTTTATGAAATTCAAAAATCATGGGAAATTGGTGCTAGCGATGTCTTGCAGCTTGGTTGCCTCCGCTCTGGCAGACAACCCGATTTCTAATTACCATTACCTGGCGGATCCGGCGGCTACGGCGGATGACGAATATTTTTACATCATAACAGACTCGGACGACCCGGCCGGCAGTAATGGCTATACCATCAAGTCGCTTTATGCTTTTCGCAGTCGCGATATGAAGAACTGGACGGACTTCGGTATTGTCCTCGAGGCCAAGCGTGAATACGATAACATCGGCGACATTTGGGCTTCGGGTATCGATATCGGCCCCGATGGCCGGTTCTACATCGTCTATCCCGATGGCGGTGGCGGTGGCGTGGGGCTCGTCGGTGCTGACGAAATCCAGGGACCTTACAAGAACCCGGTTCCCGACAACAAGAAACTCATCAACAACTGGGGTGGTGGCCTCGCGGACTGCGACGGCATCGGTTGGTGCTTCGACCCGGCCATCTTCTTCGATGACGACGGCCAGGGCTACTTCACCTTCGGTGGTGGCGATAGCGATTCGCGCCCGGCCAGGGACAACAACAACAACATCTTCAACATCTACAAGCTCAACAAGAACATCAACGGTTTTGACGTGAGTTCCAAGGTCGAGCTGAAGATTGGCGGCCCGAAGGCGATGGAAGCCTCCTACATCCACAAGAAGGGCTCCACCTACTACCTTTCGTACAGTACCGCCGATTTGCGTATCGCTTACGGTACGTCGAGCAATCCGATGGGCCCCTATACGTACAAGGGCATCTTCATGGATAACCCGAACATCAACGGCCGCAACATCAACGCGAACAACAATAACCACCACGGTATCGCCCAGTTCAAGGGCAAGTGGTATGTCGTCTACCATGACCGCCGCCTCGTCCAGGCTTCTGAACATCCGGCTTCTCTGGGCAATGCCAATCCTGACCCGGCTTACCACCGTAGTGTGAGTATCGACGAGTTCACCTACAATGGCGACGACATGAACAAGCTGACCTATACGGACAATGGCCCGGAGCAAATTGAGAACTTCAATCCCTACGAAGTCTATCCGGCACTCACGAGTTCCAAGCAGAAGAACATCCGCAGCCGTACCGACTGGAACAAATCCGACTGGTCTGGCGGTGTCGCAGCCAAGCATGTGCTGACTCCGTATGCGAGCAAGGAATCTTGGATTCGCGTTTCCGGGGTGGATTTCGGTGGTGGTGCCACATCGTTCAAAGTTGTTGCTGCAAGCGTTGGCGACGGCAACAAGATTGAAATTCACAGCGGTTCCGCTTCCGGCACTCTCGCGGGAACTTGCGACATCCAGAAGACGAGCGGTTGGAACGACTATGCTGAAAACACTTGCGAAGTGACCGGGTTGACCGGTGTCGTGGACGAACTGTTCCTCGTGTTCAAGGGCTCGAAGGACTCCACGATGGGCATCCTCGAATGGAGCTTCGCGGGTGCGGGCGGCCCGAGCGTGGCGGCCCAGCAAGTGCCTTACGACAGCGTTGCCGTGACGCTCCCGGCGGTCATCGAGGCTGAAAAGTTCGACTTGGGCGGTGCCCGCAAGGCTTATAGCGATGCCGAAAAGGCGAACCAGGGCGATGCCAATTTCCGTGCGAACGAAGGTGTGGACATTGTGTTGCTGGATTCTGCTGATGCTTCGAAGGGCATGGCCGTTGGCTACACGAGCGTTGGCGAATGGATCGAATATACGGTCAATGTTCCTGTCGAGGGAGACTATGCTATCAAGGTTTCCGCATCGACTGGCATGGATTCCGCAAGCCTCTCGTTCCAGGTGGATGAGAAGGACGTCGGTCAGACCATTGTCGTCCCGAAAACGGGCGATGACTGGAGCGTGTATAAGGAATTCACTGGTGGCTCTGCTCATCTTACGGCCGGTGAACACGTAATCCGCCTGGTTATCCAGGGCGACAATGTGAATGTGGACTGGTTCTCCTTCGGCGATCAGACGCCTCCGACATCGTTCAAGAATACCGTGGTCAAGTTCTCAATATCTGATGGTGATGTCTACCGCGTTTACTCTTTGGCTGGCAAGCTGATGGGTACGGTCGACCTCGCTGGTCGCTCTCCGCAACAGGCCCTTTCTCAGGCCGGTTACGGTAAGGGTGTGTACCTGCTCAGGAATGCCCGCAGCGGCAAGATGATGAACGTGTCGACGGCCAAATAGTTTTTCTCCATCCGATAAACAGGTTGTAGCACACTCCAACATAAAAAAGGAACTCCAGGGCTTGCCCTGGAGTTCTTTTTGTATAGCTTGTTATGTGGAACGAGGCTAGAACAACTTCGGGTCGCCTTCGTCTTCGCCCTCGTCGCTTGTGCCGTCGTCGAAACTGTCTGGCGGGGAGATGCGGCTAGTACGCTTGACCTTCTTGGCGGTGAACTTGCTGCCCAGCGCCTTGTAGCCCTTGACGTCTGCGACTTCGGTCAAGTCCAGTTCCTCTTTTTGCACTTCGCGGCCGACCTGGTATTCCATGAGCTGGCGCGCATCGTCCGTGGCGAAGAGTTCAATCATCTTCGTGTCCTTGTGGTCCGTGACGAGGCTGAATTCGGTCGTCATCGGGCAACCTTCGAGGTTGAAGCGCTTTACCATGTAGTTGTAATTGCCGCCCTCGAAGTAGAGGATGGTGAATACCTGTGCGGGGTCGAACTTGTGCAGGTACTTGATGTTTGTGCCGACGAGGATGGGGTCCGCCATGTCGTGGATACGGGCCGTACCGTTTTCCTTGATGATGAGCAGCTTGTCCTTCTCGTCAAATTCGCCGATGCGGTCGCCCTTTCTCTGGGTCGAGACAATGCCGCTCGGAGCGTCGAAATAGAGAACCCTTGCGCCAAGCGTGCTCACGCCCTTGCGGATGCGTTTCACGTGTTTGACCGGGTACTTGGTGACAATGTTGCCGATGGCACCGCGCCCCTTGACCTCGACTTCGCTGAAGTCCACTTCGAAGTTGAGCTTGATGCGCGGGCGCGGCTTGAGGGTCACTTCGACCACTTCCGCTTCGCCGTTCAAGTTGCTGGACAGGTAGAGGATCTTGCTGCCGGGCTTGTTCTTGCCCATGTAGTAGTCCTTGTCGCGGGTTACGCCGCCAACGTTGAAACGCTTGATATAGGCGGTGCCGTCCTTGCCATCCTGGTGTATGACATTGTATATATGGCGTTCGTCGTCCTTGTTGAACTTCTCGACAAGGATGATGTCCTTGCCCACGAAGTCCTTGTCGCTCACGCGGACAATCTTGAAACTTCCGTCGGCCTTGAACACGATGAGGTCATCGTAGTTGGAAACGTCGAAGAGGTATTCTTCCTTCTTCATGCCCGTGCCGACAAAACCTTCCTTGCGGTTTACGTACAGCTTCTGGTTGGCAAGCGCCACATGGACGGCGTTCACCTTGCCGAACTCGGCAATCTGCGTCTTGCGTTCGCGGCCTTCGCCGTACTTCTTGAGGATGTTCTTGAAGTGGTCAATGGCGTAGTCGGTGATGTGTTCCAGGTTGTACTTGTTCTGGGCAAGTTTCTCGTCGAGTTCGGCCAAAAGTTCGTCGGCCTTCTTGCGGTCGAAACGGCTGATGCGGCGGACCGGGATTTCGGCGAGTTTCAGGATTTCTTCGCGGGTGACACTGCGGCGCAGGTAGCGCTTGACGTAGGGCTTGAGGCCTTCGTCAATTAGGTTCACCATCTCGTCGCGGTCGCGGGCCTTCTTGATGACCTCGTAGACTTCCTTCTCGATGAAGATTTTTTCGAGGCTCGTCATGTGCCACTTGTCTTCGAGGTGCTTGCGTTCGTTTTCGAGTTCCCACTGGAGGAGTTTCACGGTGTGTTCCGTGTTCATCCGGAGGATTTCGGAGACGCCGATAAATTTCGGGTGCTTGTTCACGATGACGCAGGTACACGGGGACAGCGACTTTTCGCAGTCCGTGAATGCGTAGAGTGCGTCGATGGCGACCTGCGGTTCCGTACCCGGCTGCAGGTGGATGAGAATTTCGACGTTCTTGCTCGTGTTGTCGTCGACGTGCTTGATTTTAATCTTGCCCTTGTCGTTGGCCTTCACGATACTGTCGATGAGGCTTGTCGTCGTGGTGCCGTAGGGGATTTCACGGATGGCGAGTGTCTTGTTGTCGACTTTTTCGATCTTGGCGCGGACGCGGACCTTGCCGCCGCGCATACCGTCGTTGTAATCGCTCACATCGATGATGCCGCCGGTAAAGAAGTCCGGATACAGCGTGAACTTTTTGCCCTTGAGGATGGCGATGCTTGCTTCGCAGAGCTCGCGGAAATTGTGGGGGAGGATGCTCGTAGAAAGGCCGACCGCGATGCCGTCGACGCCTTGGGCGAGCAGCAGCGGAAACTTGACCGGGAGCGTGACCGGTTCTTCGCTACGTCCGTCGTAGCTCGGAATCCATTCCGTGGTTTCGGGGTTGAACACGACATCGACCGCGAACTGGGTGAGGCGGCCTTCGATATAACGGGGGGCGGCAGCGTCGTCGCCGGTGAGCGGGTTGCCCCAGTTACCCTGGGTGTCTATAAGCAGGCCTTTCTGGCCGAGGGTGACGAGCGCATCGCCGATGGAGGCGTCGCCGTGCGGGTGGTAGGCCATGGTGCGGCCGACGATAGTGGCGACCTTCTGGTAACGGCCGTCGTGGTTTTCGAAAAGGGAATGCAAAATGCGGCGCTGGACCGGCTTGAGGCCGTCTTCGAAGTACGGCACGGCGCGGTCGAGGATGACGTAGCTCGCGTAGTCGAGGAACCAGCCATCGTAGAGCCTTTCAAGATGATTTACGTTGGAAAGTCCAAGAGTAGTATCTGGCGTGTTAGAATTCATAGAGGTAAATGTAGAAAAAAAATCGAAATTCTTTCGCTGTGTAGTGCACAAATGGTCAAATGTAGGGCGAAATGGATGTAAAATGGACGAATGGTCTGTGCATTTTTTACAAAAAGCTATCTTTCCTCAAGAATTATTGAAGGGAATCTTATGAAAAAAATTTTAACACTCTTTTTTTGTTTGATGGCGATCACATTGTTTGCCGGCTGTGCCCAAGGTGGGCTCCATAAACAGGTCAGCCCTGAATGGAAAACACCTCCTTCGGGTTTGACCGTCTATGTTTTGGACCTCAAGGTTCAGAACGGCAACGACTTCAGCAAGGCGTTGCCCGACCATGTCGGCAAGTTCAATGACTGGTTCTTGCCTCTGATGACTCAGGACATGGTCAGCATGTCCGGTCTTGAAGTCAATACGCTTCCTGAGGTGTCCCGGTCCGGCAAATTCGTCCGCAGCAAGAAAAAGATGAAGGGGTACATGGATTTCATGGTGTCGAACCCGAATCCTGAAAAACTCCCGGACTTGAAGGGTATCGTCGTTACAATTTCTGGCCTCACGTTCAATAGGCATGTCTCGGTCAAGCGCCATAACGGCAACAAGGTCTACTTCTACGGAGTCCAGGCCTATGCGGGTTATACGATTTACTCCATGGAAACCAAGAAGGAAGTCGCCTTTGGCAAGATTGATATCTTGGAAGAGAGCCAGGACTTCGTCCCGGGTGAGGATGTGTGGAATAAGCTGGTTCGTAGAATCTCCAACGAAATCCTCGCGGAAACTCCGCTAATTCGTCAACTTTAATTTTTAAATTTTTTTTCAAAAGAGGTAAAATATGAAATTAACGTATGCTGTTATCTTGGCTACTTCGCTTGCTTTCTGGGCTTGCTCCGACGATAGTTCCTCAACGTCTGCGTCCGACGAAAAAAATCCTTCTTCGGACAGTAGCTCGGCAAAGTACGATTGCACCACCGAAGATGGTGTGGTGGTTGTCTATCCGAAGGGTGGCGAAAAGTTCAAGGTCGGTGAAACAATCAAGGTCGTTTATGGTGCATCTCCGGATCTCTCTGGTTCTCAGTTCCGTTTTGCATATCGTGCGAACGAAGATGCCGATGTTAACGATTTGACGGAATCCTCTGCTGGCGAAAAGAATCCCGATGGCAAGACCTGCTATGAACAAGAGGTCAAACTGGATGCCAGCTTGGTGGAACCCTCCAAGGAAGCCTTTATCCAGGTTATCCCTTACGTCAAGACAAGGAAAAACGGAAAGTCCGGTAAGTTCACTGTCACGGAGTAGACTTGCCCCTGCAGTTTAACGATCCCGCCATCACCGTGGCCATAGTCGGCTGCGGTGGTTTTATTGGCAGCCATTTGCTGGATGCCGTTCTGTGCCGAACCCAGTGGCGCGTTTTCGGAGTCGATGTTGATTTCTACCGAATTCAGCACCGGTTGAACGACGAACGTTGCGAATTTCTGAATGCGGATCTTGCCGATCCTAGCGTAGTCGAACGTATCGCAAAGTTCCCTGTGGTGGTGAACCTTGCTGCGATATGTACGCCCAGTCGCTACATGGCCGAGGCGCCTGCTGTTATCCGCAGCAATTACGACCATCCGGCAGCCTTGGCCGAGGCGTGCGCAAAGTCTGGATCGTGGCTAATCCATTTCTCCACTTCGGAGGTGTACGGCAGGACGCTTGAGGATTCCGGTAAACTCGACGAGGACTCAACTGGGTTCGTGTTTGGCCCGGTCTCATCTAGCCGCTGGAGCTACGCTACGGCGAAGTTGCTCACGGAACGTTTTATTGCCGGGCTCGAAGGTTTGAAGTGGACCATTGTCCGTCCGTTCAATTTTGTCGGCCCGTATATGGATTTCATGCCCGGAGTCGATGGCGAAGGTATCCCGAGAGTGCTTGCGAATTTTTCTTCGGCGCTTGTGCGAGGAGAACCGCTGAAGTTGGTCAACGGGGGAAATGCCCGGCGGACGTTCACTTCGGTGTTCGATGCCATTGATTTCATGTTCGCCTTGTTTGCTGCTCGGGAAAATGCGCTTTCGCAAATATTCAATGTGGGAAATCCCGACAACGAAGTTTCCGTTGCGGAACTGGCTAGGCGCATGCGCCGTATCTATGCACACCTGAAGGGAATTTCGGAAGAATCACTCCCCGCACCGGAAGTGGTTGATGGCGAGGCCTATTATGGCAAAGGTTACGACGATTCCTTGCGAAGGCTCCCCTCTGTTGAAAAAGCTGCCCGCCTGCTCGGCTTCCGCGCCCAGGTTCCGCTGGATGTGGTCCTCGAGGAATCGTTGAACTGGTTTATAGGACATTATAGCGATGCCGCCAATTGATTCCTTTATATTCATTCCTGCGTACAACGTAGAGAAAACCTTGACAAGGACTCTCGAAAGCATCCGTCCGGCAGTTTGGAAACGTTCCCGCGTGCTCGTCATTGATGACGGCTCCACCGACGGAACTCAGAAAGTGTTCGAGGAATTCCGGGAAAGAACGCACGAAAAGAATATTCTCCGCTATATCCGTTTCGAGAAAAACCAGGGTTACGGGGCCGTGGTCAAGAAGGGTCTCGCCGAGGGAATCGCTTCGGGCGCCAAATTTGTGGCTTGTCTCCATGGCGATGGGCAATATCCCGGGGACCGGCTGGGGGAATTTTTTGCAGCAATGGCGTGCCATGACTTGGCATTGATTCAAGGTTCCCGCATGGCTATCGAGGGCGAGGCCGAAGAGGGGGGGATGCCTCTGCACAAGCGTATCGGCGGGGCAATTCTCACGGCAATTGAAAATCTGGCGTTTAGTCAGCAACTGACGGACAGACACAGCGGTTTTCTTGTGTACTCGACAGCTTTCCTCAAGACGCTCGACCTAGAAAAGCTGAGTAGCAGTTTCGACATCGACTTGGAAATCATTTCCAAGGCGGATTCTTCCGGTTTGCCGATGGCGGAACTCCCTATCCCGACGCACTATGGCGACGAAAAGTCGCACTTGAACGTCATTACTTACGGTATGCGGGTGCTGTGGCTGGTTTTCCGCCGTTTTTTTGCCTAATTGCCGTTGCTTGTTTTGTCCAGACTGTCTTTTAGACTCTTTATTGTATGTTTACTCGCTGAAAATATTCGATGTATGTTTGACCTTTGGGGAGATCTTCGCTTGTCTGGAAAACTTGTCTATTAAAGGACATCTCGGTTTCGTTAACTTTTACGACTGCATAAGTGGGGTTGGAATTGCACTGCTCGCCGACGGTAAACTTGATGTTGATGGTTTTTGTCGCTGCATCGTAAGTCCATTTGCCGGTGTCTTTGAGCCCGCCGCAATCTTTACTCATCAGGGAACTTGCTGCCGAAGCATAGGTGTACACGAAGGTCCCGTCATCGTTGATGACGAGCCGACCCGGCCCTGTCGAAAAGTCGACAACGATGCTGTAGTCTAGCGTTGCATCTTGGAGGGCCAGCAGATTCCATGTCCCGATTAGGCAGGAGGCGTCGTCCCCATTCCGGCACTTATCGGCAAGGGATTCTTCTTCGTCGTCGCTCCCGCAGGCACCGATGAACAGGGACAGGGAAAGAATGGATGCTGCTAAAATTTTGTTTATCATGAAAATCCTCGTTTTAGGGAATATAAATAATATAATGGCCTAGATTATGTTAAATATCGGCAAATATGACAGGCAAAAAAGGATGTTATTGCGTAATTGCAATGAGAAAAATGACGATTTTCGCTCGGATTTCGTTTTTTTGGGTATATTACATATTGTTGGAAGCGCATGCTTGAACAGCTCCGTGTTGGGGTGGTGTGCGCTTGTTGGAGAAAAAATGAAAAAAATCAATATCATGGGATCATTAATCGGAGTGGCCCTTATGACAGCATCTACGTTTGCAGCCCCCGATCCTAATTTCCACATCTATCTCGCTTTTGGTCAGTCCAACATGGAAGGCCAGGGCGTTATCGGTAACGAGGATAAGAACGTTGACGAACGCTTCCAAATACTCTGGTCTGCCGACAATGGTTCCTGTTCTGGCAAGACGAAGGGGCAGTGGGCCAAGGCTACGCCTCCGCTGGCTCATTGTAACAATGCGAAATTAGGCCCTACGGACTATTTTGGCCGTACGATGGTCGAAAAGACCGATTCCAAAATCAAGGTGGGTGTCGTTGTGGTTGCGGTTGCGGGGTGCAGCATCAAACTGTTCGACAAGGATAACTACAAGAGCTATATCAGTACAGCCACGGCAACGCAGAGCTGGATGACGGGTTACATTAATCAATATGGCGGAAACCCTTACGGTCGCTTGATTGAAATTGCCAAAAAGGCTCAGGAAGACGGTGTTATCAAGGGCATTATCTTCCACCAGGGCGAAACGGATGCCGGTGACGGCCAGTGGCCTTCGGCGGTTAAGAAGGTCTACGACAACATCATCAAGGATTTGGGCCTCGGTAACGATATTCCGTTCCTCGCGGGCGAGGTCCTGCGTAGCGGTGTGAGTGCCGGCGCGAACCAAAACATCGCGAAACTCCCGCAGCAATCCAAGAACTTCTATGTGGTGTCTTCCGAAGGATTCAACCAGGCTTTGGGCGATGGCCAGAATGTGCATTTCACTGCGGAGGAATATCGTGAGTTCGGCAAGCGCTATGCCGAAAAGATGATCGAAGTCTTGGGGGAAGAAAAGCTCAAACCCGTCGAAGGTTCGGAACCCCCGGCTTCGAGCGATAGCCCTGCATCCAGCAGTTCTAGCGAGGCGAAATCTGTGGCCAGCTCCAGCAGCTCGAGAGAGGAACACCACCACCATCATTCGGCTTCCAGCAGCTCGGCTGACCAGTTGAGTTCTGCGGCAAGTAGCAGTTCCGATGCAGTTGCCACGAATAGTTCCAGCAGTTCTGTTCCGGAAGCGCTCCCGGCAATGGCGAAGTCCTTTGTCATGGCAGGCAAGGCCCAGGTGTTTGACATGCAGGGCAAGTACCTCGGCACGGTCGATCTTGCCTCTGGTGCTTCGCTCAAGGATATTGTCGCTGCCAAGTTCCAGCGTTCTGGAAGGTACCTGCTCAGGCAGGATGCTGCTGTCAAAATTATTTCCGTAGAAAAGCGCTAATCCTTATTCGCTGAAATTAGGCCCGTTTCCGTATCCGGAGACGGGTTTTTTGTGTCGTGTTGCAATCCTTTACAATGGAAAAAAGCCTTTTTTTTTCTAAAAAACGTCATTTTAAGGGTATATTTCTTGTGAAAATGGAGTTAGGTGTTGGAACGGAGTCTTCTGTGTGAAGATTTTGCTCATTTTGAGGAGGAAAAATGAAAAAAGTGAACCTGCTGGCCCCCCTGTTCGGGTTTGCATTTATGGCGGCTGCTTCTGTGTATGCCGATCCGGATCCTAATTTCCACATCTATCTCGCCTTTGGCCAGTCCAACATGGAGGGCCAGGGTACTATCGAGTCTCAAGACAAGACGGTTGATCCCCGTTTCCAGATGCTTTCGGCAATCGACGACTTCAACGGAAGGGCGCTCGGGACATGGAACGACGCGATTCCGCCGCTGGCCAACAAGCATGGCGGTCTTGGTCCCACTGATTACTTCGGCCGCACGCTGGTTGAAAAGCTTGACCCGCAAATCAGGGTCGGTGTCGTTGTCGTGGCCATTGCGGGTTGCAGCATCGTGGCGTTCGATTCCCCGATGGATCAGGGCTATTTGAATGACCAGGCTGGCTGGTTCAAGGACATCGTCAAGGACTATGGTGGTGACCCGTACAAGCGTCTGGTCGATATGGCTAAGAAAGCCAAGGAAGACGGCGTCATCAAGGGTATCATCTTCCACCAGGGAGAAACGGACGAGGGCGACAGCGATTGGCCGGGCAAGGTCAAGAAGGTTTATGACCGCTTGGTCACTGATATCGGGCTCGACGCTGACATCCCGTTCTTTGCGGGCGAAGTTCCGTATCAAGGCAGCTCCAAGGGCACGAACAACAACATCAGGAAACTCCCGGAAAAGTCCAAGAATTTTTATCTCGTGTCTGCCGAAGGCCTCAACGACCTGGACATGATGCGCATCCACTTCTCTTCGCAGGGCTACCGCGATTTCGGCAAGCGTTATGCGGAGAAGGTAATGGAAGTTCTTGGCGACAAGCTTAACCCGGTTGCTACTTCCACACCGGAGTCTTCCAGCGCTGAAACTCTAACCTCCTCTAGTAGCGATGCTCCGGCATCTTCTGGCGCCGAGAGCTCTAGTTCTGCTGGCCCGGCGGACGGTTCCAGTTCTTCGGCAAAGTCTCCTGAAAGCAGCGCCGAAGCAACATCGTTGTCCGAAGGCTCCGACGCTATCAGGGCTGTGCAGGCCAAGGGTGTTTCCATCGGCAAGATGGTTGTCTCGCAGAACGCGATTGTCGTTCCCGTGAACCTTGACCGTGCTTCCCGCGTCAATGTGAGCGTGTACTCGGTTCTCGGCAAGCAGGTGATGAGCATGGATGCGATGTTCTCTGCCGGCGAGAATACTGTGAATTTCGATGCTTCCAAACTCCCGGTGGGCAACTACCTGATTTCCGTGCAGGCGAGTTCTGCCCGTTCTACGGCGCGCATCGATATCGCCCGATAGACGCCCGAAACAGTTTTTTGTGTAAAGCAAGCAAAGGCTCCCTCGCTTTTTGGCGGGGGAGCCTTTTCAGTTTGTAGGGGATTTTTTTCGTTGCGGGGGAGGGCCCCGGCCGACGCTTCTATTCTCACGACAACAGTTACTCTTCTCAATGACTGGAAGAATATCTCGCGTTATTCTGGAAGAATGAAATGCTGGGCTGTTAAGGCTCTATTTGTCTCAGATAATACGGGGGACCTTTTTCTGGGAATGTTTTTTTCGTCGCGGGGCTAGTCTATGCTGATGAGTTCAAGGTTGTTTCCGTTAACCTTGAACTTGATTTCTTTGCTGGCGAAGCTGAACCCGTAGATGCGTTCGGGGTCGTCTTGGTAGGCGGGGCGCGGATCCTGCTCCAGGACGGCAACGAGGGCATCCCTTTTTTCAAATTTTAGCTTGTTCAAAATTTCGGCAGGAGCGTTGACGTGTAGCCTGTTCTTGAACACGGAGTCTGTAAAACCGCCGATGGCTTCGGGCCGGGCGTCGGTGTAGGGAATGTAGGGCTTGATGTCGACGATGGGCGTGCCGTCCATGAGGTCGGCGCCGCTCACGACAATTTCGGGGCCTTCATCCCCGTCAAGGCGGATTTCCTCTATCTTCACGCACGAAAGCGCGAGCGGATTCGGGCGGAAACTGGAACGTGTCGCGAAAACGCCGAGGCGCTTGTTGCCCCCGAGCCTAGGGGGGCGCACTGTCGGGCTCCATGTCTCGCGGATGTTTTCGGAGAATATCCATGCAATCCACAGGTGGCTGAATCCTTCTAGCCCGCGCAGGGCATCGGCGTTCCGGAATTCCGGCTCAAAGCGGATGCATGACTTGAGGCCCGGAACCAGGCCACTTTGCCTAGGCACCCCGAACTTGGTGTCGAAATCGCTTTTGATTTTTGCGATGATTTTGAAGGATATCTCTTGCATGTTCCAATCTTGGCTCATTTATTTAGAAAAAATAACGCTCTCGTGGGGAATCGCGACGTAAAATATCTTATTTTAGAATATATCACACTTCAGGGAGAATATCAAATGGTATTGACCGTCTTTATCCTTTACCTGCTGATGATGCTCGGCATCGGGTTCTACTTTTCCAAGAAGGCGAACAGCCTGAACGCCTACTACCTCGGCAACCGCGGTATGAACAAGTGGGTGGTCGCGATGTCCGCGCAGGCCTCCGACATGAGCGGCTGGCTTTTGATGGGCCTCCCGGGCGCCGTGTTCGTGAGCGGTTTTTCCGAAGCGTGGATAGGCATCGGTCTTGTAATCGGTACGTACCTCAACTGGAAAATCGTGGGCCGCAGGCTCCGCAAGTACAGCCATTTCTGCGGCGATTCCATTACGCTCCCGGATTTCTTCTCGAACCGCTTCCGCGACAACAAGGGAATCATCCGCGTCATTGCTTCGATTTTCATTCTCGCGTTCTTCCTGTTCTACACGGTGTCGGGCTTCGTCGCTTGTGCCAAACTGTTCGGCACGATTTTCGGCATGGGTTACACTACGGGCCTCATTCTCGGTGCGGTCGTCGTGGTGAGCTACACCTTTATGGGTGGGTTCTTCGCTGTCTGCTGGACCGACTTTATCCAGGCCATCATGATGCTCATCGCCGTCATCGCGATTCCTTCGATTATCATGAGCGGCTCGGGTGGCTTTGCCGCGACGATGGATGCCGTGAACGCGCAGAACCCCTACCTGATGAGCCTGTTCACCAACGCCACTACAGGCAAGTCCATCGGCCTGATTGCGTTGATTTCTAGCCTCGCGTGGGGCCTCGGCTACTTCGGCATGCCGCACATCCTGGTGCGCTTCATGAGCATCAAGAACGCCGAAGAAATCAAGGATTCCCGCCGCATCGCCATGACCTGGGTGACGATTTGCCTCGGCGCAGTCGTGATGATTGCGTTGCTCGGCCGCTACTACGTGGAAGCGCACGGCATCACCGTCAACGACCCGGAACGCATCTTCATGATTTTGTGCCAGGCACTCTGCCATCCGGCGATTGCCGCTATCCTCATGGCTGCCATCCTCGCTGCCATCATGAGTACGGCCGACTCGCAGCTGCTGGTTTCCGCTTCTGCTTTCAGTAACGATCTCTACAAGCACCTGTTCCGCAAGAATGCGAGCAACAAGGAAGTCATGTGGGTGAGCCGTGGCGTGGTCGTGCTCATTACGGTTATCGCGGTGATTGTCGCTATGCAGGGGGCGCCCGGCGCCGACGGCGCTGCACAGGGCAAGAGCTTCCTCGATGTGGTGATGAGCCTTGTGAGCTTTGCGTGGGGCGGTTTCGGTGCGACCTTCGGCCCGATCATGCTGCTTGCCTTGTTCTGGAAGCGTACCACGCTTCCGGGCGCCATTGCGGGCATGCTCGTCGGCGGCATCACGACATTCGTGTGGAAGTTCTACCTCTCCGGATTCTCCGCCGAGATTTTCCAGATTTACGAACTCGTGCCCGGCTTCGTTTTGAGCTTTGCCACCATCGTTATCGTAAGCCTTTGCACCAAAACTCCGAGCAAGGAAATTCAGAACGAGTTCGACCAGGTGGAACGCACCCGCCTCTCCGATATGAAACTTTAATTCAAAACGAGCTTGCGCCCAATAGATGAAAAACAATTAGACGAAAAAAAGGAGGCCCGCTTAGCGGGCCTCTTTTCAATTAGAGTCTTTTTTAGTCGCTACCCATTCGTCGACAAAATCCGCATCGTTTTCGTAAT
>JAEEGF012466850.1_pt1 | contig 16295 bp, 9 predicted proteins | sample 9134171 | NCBI WGS metagenome assembly JAEEGF01 (sample SAMN16246542, study PRJNA631951) | gut metagenome | biome: gut microbiome; feature: rumen; material: AP-attached | host: Bos | place: Iran: Karaj | collected 2018-10
TTGGTCTCGTAGTAGACATAGCGGTAGCACAACAGGGGAACAGCCGCGGCCATGACTATGGCTATCAGCGTATAGACGGCTGCGCTTCCTCTGGACATGAGCCGCCATGACCAGATGCCCATCAGCAGGGTTGCCGCCAAGCCATAGATGCCCATCAGGGGATAGCCTGCGACGCACGTCAAGGCCATCCAGACAGCCCGCAGCCAGTATTTGTCAGGCAGTGAGCGGAAACCCCATAGCAGGGCCACGACCGCAGTGGTGGCAATGGTGGTGAGGAAGAAGTGCCCGCGTAGTTTCAGCACATAGATCCAGTAGCCTATGTCGACGTTTGTCAATAAGAGTAAGGCAACGGGTATGAGCAGCAATGAAGCCCATCGGGAGGGAACTTTGAAAGTCTTTTTTAACAAGAATAGCAACAGCAGCCACCAGCCGCAGAGCATCGTCACACCCATCCAGGGATGGTAGAAGAACTGCGTGAACCAAGTGCCTATGTAGGTGAGCAACCCTGCAGGCACCACCATTTGCTGTTTGAAGAATAGGGATGTATGAAGGAACAGGTTCAACTCCTGCACCTTCCATAAGAAGTGGCTCTCATAAACCAGCAGGCCGCAGGCAATGGCAGCGAGGGCGGCAATCCAGATAATGACGTGTTTCATCGCAAACTGTTATTTGGCTGCAAAGTTACGAATAAACCAGCGAAATGCAAAATGAAATGCTATTTTTCTTCTCATTACGGAGGAAGATGGAATAGGAGCCTGCTATCACGGGGATAACAGGCTCCTAATTTGTGAAGGCCTTGTATTAAGACCTTGGGGGATTATTGAAGAACAACCTTCTTACAGATGATTCCGGCTCCACAGATGACCAGACCACCGGCATTAAGCAGCTGATCCATGTCATCGGCCGTGAGGACCGTCTTGATGGATGTCTCAGAAGGATCTGGTGAGGCATTGCCGTCAGACCCCCAACCCTGCGTAGAGGGTAATGCAGCCCATGAACCATTGCCGAAGCGGATGTTGATGTAGCCTACAGAAGGATCTACCTCATAGTACAGCTTCAGGGTCTTGCCTGCAGACACCTGGCTCCAGTCGTAGCGCCCCCAAGAGAGTTCGTCCATGCCAGCAGCCCAGCTGCCTAATGCGAAGTTTCCGCTCCAGATGACTTCCTCAAGAATAGAGAGCGTGATCTTGGTGATTGTGAAGTAAGCACCGCAGATTACGAGACCGCCGGCATTCACCAGCTCGTCGATCATCGCCTGAGTCAGCGTCACGGAGAACTTGGTGTCCTCGGCTGTCAGCGGATTGACATCGGCCGTTCCAGGCAGTGCAGCCCATGAGCCGTTGCCTATGCGGATCTGGGACCAGCCAGCAGACATGTTAGGCGTGAGGTAAACGGTCAGCACCTGTCCTACCTGAGCGGTAGACCAGTCATAGCCGCCCCATGCGAGATCCTGCATGCCGGCATTCCATTCGCCAATCTCAAAGTTTCCAGCCCAGATGGTGGTCTCTGGTGCTTCGCTGTACATAGAGATCTTGTCAGACTCGACGCTGTAGTTCTCGTGCTGCACGAGGGTCACCTTGCCGTCGCCCATGCCTTCAGGAACAACGAACGTGATCTGTGTGGCGGTCTGGGTGAAGTCTGTAAAGGCACCGTCGATGGCAGGCAGAATTAGGTGGATGATGCGATCCAGCTTGTCACCCTTGATGGTGATGGTCTGACCAACCTTGACATCCTTGACAGGCTCAGTGCTGCTGACTGATGCCAGAGGAACGGCGATGTCAACAGATGTGGTGATGCCAGAGGCGGAATTGAGCGTGACGCTGCCTGACACGGTGTTATCAGGAACCGTAACCCTGACAGACTTGCCGTCGTTAGCCACTTGGAATGGCACATCTGCTACAGCAGGGAAGTCGATGCTGGTCACGAGGTCGAGGTTCTCACCAGTGATGGTGATCTCCTCACCAAACTCAGGATTGGGATTTGATACGCCAGTGGCCTTGATCTCATCGATGGTCAGTGTGCCGATGCTGATGTTCTCGGCACCGTCAGAACCGTCGTTGTAAGCCACGTCGCCAGTCTTGGCCTCAGCTGGTACGATGACTTGGATCTCACTGCGTGTGTTCAGCAGGAAGTCTTCGGCATCTACTGTCACGTGGTCGAAGAATACCACCTGGCCGATGTTCCAAACGTAATCACCCTTGATAGACACTACCTCGCCTGGATGAATAGGGTTGGGAGTGATGGACGAGGCTTTGATCTCCTCGGCAAAGGTGATGTTGGATGCCGATTCGATGGTCTGACCGTCGTTGGTGACCAGACGGAGTTTGCCAGGTACACACTGGTCTGGAATGGTCACAGTCATCTCTTCAGAGCTTTGCAGCGTGAATTCTCCGCTGATATAGGTCGTAGACGGAGTGAGCTTCTGGTTGCCTTCAGGGAAGAGCACCTCTTTCACATTATTCAGCTGGGTACCTGTAAGACGCATGGTTGCTCCGCGAGTGATAGGCATCGGCCCGAAGGCGAGGATATTCACACCGCTCTTATTGTACTGGTTGGTATCGAGCTGATCCTCGCTACAGCTGGTAAAACCAGCGGCGAGCACCAGTGCAGCCATCGCTAATACTGATATTTTACGATATATTTTCATAATTATCAATTTTCAATTATCAATTATCAATTATTAATACGCTACCGCACGGATATTGTCGATACGGATGAAAGGATGACAGGTCGTGCCACTGGTTACACCGCTCCAGATAAACAGGGTCAGGCCCGTGAAGTTATCGGATGTCAGAGGCGTACTAGAAGCGGTTCCGTCGTTCCTGTACTTGAAGGTAGAAATAGGCAGAGTCACTGTTACCCACTTGCCGCCAGTATCGTATGAACCAGTGGCACTCCATGGAGTCCACAGTCCACGCGGATAGTCGGTACCATTGAAGAACGTATTATTGGCAGTAGGCAGTGTTACCTGTGCATCACCAGAGAAGATGCACTGCATGGAGAGGTTCGTCCAGGGGTTGCTGGATGGGATGTTTACCTCGAACTTCAGCGCCATATTGGCAAAATCGGCAAAGCTGACAAGATCTGACAGACGGGAGTTTGTGCCTGTGAAGGTGCCATCCCAGTCGCCAGGCCAGTACTCAAATGATACATTACCATCCTGCCATGCACCATCGTCAAGGTCGCAGTCGCCTAAGAACAGATAGCTGCCGTCGAGTGAATTCTCGTCGCTCATAATCTTCTGGTTGTGCCAGCCGTGGTTGGTCAGACCAGTGGAAGCAGGGCCGGCATCGTTAGTACCCCAGTCGTTAAACAGGATACCACGGGTGTCACGGTAGTTGAACTTCGCCTTCTTCTTACCATACACAGTGGCAACCTCCACAGGGCCTTCGCTGATACCTGCCGGCATCGTGAAGGTCAGATGACTGATGTCGAACTCGTCAATGTCAATCTTGGTGCCATTAATGGTCAGTGTGAGCGGTGTGTTGGGATCATCCACGAAGTAGTTACCATAGATGGTAGCCTGCTCGCCAGCCTGAGCCCACTCGTTGCTCATGTTGTTGATCGAAGGACCAGGAACCAGCACCTTGAAGTCATAAGACGTGGTGTCGTTAGCGTTGTTGACCATGAAGATCTTGTTGAATACTTCATTGGGAATCTGTCCAGGAACAGTCACGATCATCGTGTTGTTGGTGATCAGACTGGGAATCAGTTTGGCTTCCTGGTCGTTGAAGAACAGCTTGGTGATACTGCGGAGGTTGTCACCAACGATACAGATACTATTGTCCATATAAGCACCAGTGAGGAGTGAATCGGCACTCTCAATATTCACTGGGCGTATATAGCGGATGGTTGGATTTCCGCTGGTAATCTCATACTTGTCGGGTTCGTCCTTACAAGAAGTGATAAGCACTGCCTGACAAGCGACAAGTGCTGCACACAACAGCCCGCGGCTTATTCTATTTATCTTGGTAATCATAATTATCAATTTTCAATTATCAATTCTCAATTATTAATACTTGTATGTCTCACGTACATCCACATGGACAGCATCTTCCTTCAGATGAGGATTGAAGGTGAGGTCCTCCATTGGGAATGGGATGGTAAAGCTGTTAACCGTCACGTTTGGAGCAGGTGTCTGGTCGTCATACACCGTGCTTTGGTTGTTACCATCGTCATCTTCGTTCACAAGCAGCCACTGACCAGTCAGGAAGTAGTTCTTGAATGTCAGATTCAGGTTCCAGTACTGATTACGACGCTGTGACTTCAACTCATTGATGGCACGGTCAGAGTCGTAATAAGCCAGACGGACGAAGTCGTACCAACGGTCACCTTCGCAAGCCAGCTCCAGGCGACGCTCCTTCCAGACGGCATCGAAATCCAGGGATGTCACAGCCTTTGCATTAGGAATGGCACGCTGACGCACGGCATTGAATGCTGCCAGAGCGTCGGTATCTGTACCCTGACCCTGAAGCACCTTTGCCTCAGCAAATACCAGATAGACATCAGACAAACGCAGGAGTGGTGTACACAGTGAACTGGCCATACGGGCAGCCGAGGTTCCAAGTACTGTCAAGTGGTCGTTATTGTTACCATAGAGGTGTTTGACCACATTGCAGCCAGTGGGTGAACGATGCTCGCCCCAAGCACCAGAATTGTAAGTCTTGTCATACTCAAAGCGCATATAGTCGAAACCACCCTTATCACGCCAGAGGTAAGGAATCACATCACCTACGGTCATCATCGTTGCCTTACGACGTGCATCTACGTCAGGACGAGTGGCGGGATCGTCGAGAACATTGAATCCAAAGGCATCCTGAAGGTCTACCGACGGGCCACCCCATTCGCCCCATACATCACCGTATTCATCGATACCGGTCATACCAAGGTCAGACTGGAACGTGTTCTGTGAGGTCCACTGTGAACTGACCACCCAGCGCCAGGCAATCATATTCTCAGGCGACTTGTTGCCTTCCAGTTTGAATACGTCGGCATAATTGGGCTCGAGCGAACGGCCTGAGTTGTCAATGACGTCCTTGGCCAGACTGGCAGCCATCTGCAGGTCGCTGCTGTTCAGCTGTCCGCTGACACCTGCCTTTGTCAGATAGACCTTAGCCAGCAGGCCTTTTGCACAATACTTGTCGAGACGACCTTCTGTGCAGTGTTCCGGCAACAGCTCGATGGCCTTCTCAAGCGTCATCACGATATACTCATAGACATCTGACTTCTGAACCTTGGGCTGGTCGTTGTAGGTGCCGCTTTCAATCATGGCAGCATTGTCGTGTACGATGGGCACATCACCAAACGTACGTACCAGGAAGAAGTAAGCCATTGCCTTCCAGAGCAGGCACTCACCGATAGTCTGATCCTTCACGGCCTGGGAAGCACCGCCACCTTCGATGTACTTGCGCACAATGTTGGAGTGACCGTTGACAGCCCAAAGTGAATAAGACATATTGCGAAGGTCGGTATCGTTGGAGTTGAGCGAGAAATTCAGGTATGGGCTTGATCCCCAGTAATAGTTACCTGACAGCACTTCGCCCACCTTGAAGAAACCACGCTGGAAGTCGTACCAGGGCGAGTTGTACAGATAGTCGACGGCGGCAATGCACTCACTATCCGTCTTGTAGTAACCGCTGGCTACATAACTGTCTTCTGTAGGACGATCCAGGAAATCTTCACACGAAGTCAGTCCCAGTCCCATCACAGAGGCAGCCAGAAATATTTTAATCTTATTTATTTTCATAATGATTGTCCTCCTATTGATTAGAATGATATGTTAATACCGAATGTACACGTGAATGGAGAAGGATAACGTCCGTTATCAAGACCAAATACATAACCGTTGGCATCAGTGGTTGAGGCACCGATTTCAGGATCGTAGCCGTCGTAGCCCGTGATGGTGAACACGTTCTGCAGGTTGCAGTACACACGAAGATTGTCCAAGTAGAGCTTCTTGACAATATTACGTGGGAAGGTGTATCCCAGCATCACGTTCTTCAGACGAACATAACTGCCGTCTTCAATATAACGGCTGGAGATGTTCTGGTTGTAGGTGTTGCCGATAGCCACACGTGGCGTCATCGTATTCGGGTTGGTGACATACACATTGGTGATGTCGTTCTGCCAGATGGTGCCGTCTTCGTAGACCTTGTCAGGATTGATGGCGGCCAGTTGTGCACGGTCGGCAATCTTCTCCTGGATCTGGTTGTTCCAGGTACTTGACATAGACGTCAGGGAAATAGAGGTGTAGTTCATCACCTTGTTGCCGACAGAACCATTGATGAAGATACTCAGGTCGAAGTTCTTGTAGTTGAATGTGTTCGTCCAACCGAAGGTGAAGTCAGGCAGTGGAGAACCGATGTTGGTCTTATCGTTCTCGTCGATCTTGCCGTCTCCGTTTACATCCTTGAATTTCAGGTCACCAGGCCATACGGTATTGCTCTTGCTATACAGGGTCGGATCAGTCACATGGCTGAAGGTTCCATCGCCATTGTCTACACACGACTGGCTGTAGAGGGTGTTGACAGGTGAGTTCAAGATATCCTGGAAATCCTTATAGACACCCTCGACCTCGTAGCCGTAGAAGTCGTACATCGGACGGCCTACTGTCGAGACGGCTACTACGTCGTCCCACTGTCCGTAACCGATGATGGCGGCAGAGGTGGTGCCTTGAAGGGCAACCAGTTCGTTCCTGTTGAACGACAACTGCAGGTCGGTATCCCAGTTGAATCCCTTCGTCTGCACTGGCGTGGCCTTGATTTCGATCTCAAAACCAGTATTGCGCATGGTTCCGTAGTTTCCGTAAGGTGCCGAGAGGGCAGAGGAGCCGTTACCCTGTGTACCAAGGTAGGAAGGCAACTGCATCTTCATCAGCATGTCCTTCGACTCTTTCCGATACCAGTCGAGGGTCAGGTTCAGGCGGTTGTTGAAGAATCCGAGGTCGAGACCCAAGTCTATCTGCTCCTGTGTCTCCCACTGGATCGACTCGTTAGGCAGACCTGTCGGACGATAGGACTGGCCGAGAGCCGATGGCATCACGCTCAGGGCAACGCCCCATTTGTAACCACCGATGTTGGCATTACCAGTCTGTCCCCAGCCAACACGGATCTTACCGTTGCTCAGCCATGTCAAGTCCTTCATGAACTTCTCGTTCGAGAACCTCCAGCTGGCAGCCACCGAATGGAATCCTGCCCAGCGGTTGTTAGGTCCGAAGTTGCTCGATCCGTCGTAACGGAAGGTATAGGTTGCATAGTAGCGGTCATCATAATTATAGGTTTCGCGCGTGAAGAATGAGGCCATCGAGGCACTGCCGAAACCTGAGCTGAAGTCCTTGTCGGCCTTCTCTGCAAGCGACGGGTTCTGCACATCGTTACGTGGCAGGTTCTGACCCGTGATACCCTGGTATTTCCAGCTGCTCTCCCAGCACTCCTGTCCGAGCATGGCGGTGAGGTGGTGCTTGCCGAAGTCGCCAGTATAGGTCAGGTAGTTCTTCAGCTGCCAGAACTTGTTGTTGTTGCTCTGCCAGTGATCCTGGTTGGATGGCTTCTGCCAGCCGCCAAGGTCAACAGAGGGCTCCCACGTCTCAGCGTTTGAGTCGGAGATGTCGTAACCCAGTTCGGCATGCCATACCAGATTCTTCAGGAAACTCACTTCGAAGAAGATGTTACCTGTCAGTTTACGGCGTTCCAGCGTATACTGGTTCATATTGGCGAGGGCTACAGGGTTGGGGTTGGTGTAACCCTCACGAACCTCAGCGTAGTAGTTGCCGAAGACATCATAGATGGGGATGTCGGGCAGGGTGGTCAGTGAGTAAGTGATGATACCCTCGGTTCCATCAGCCTTCTTCAGGTCATCCTTGGTGTTTGAGTAGGTGGTTGACATGCTGAGTTTCAGCCAGGGCTTCAATTGTGCATCGAGGTTGGAACGTACAGAGAAACGCTGGAAGTTGGAGCCGATGATGGTACCTTGCTGGTTCATATAGTTACCGGAGACATAGTACTGAATTTTGTCAGTACCGCCCTGGGCCGAAATCTGGTGCTGGTGCTGGATGGCGGTCTGGAAGATGGCATCCTGCCAGTTGGTACCATTACCCAGGATGGAGGGATCGGAGTAGTTCTGGTTAGCCTGACTCTTCACGATCCATCCGTCGTTCACGAAGTCCTGATAGTATTCTGCATACTCTCGCAGGTTCATCATGTCAAGGCGCTTCATCTGACGGTTCACAGCCAGCATACCGTCGTAGTTGAATTTGGCCTCACCCGACTTACCGCGCTTGGTGGTGATCAGCACGACACCGTTGGCACCCTGGGCACCGTAGATGGCGGTAGCGGAGGCGTCCTTCAGGATTTCCATCGAGACGATATCGCTGGGGTTGATCGTTGAAAGGGGAGAAATGGTAGAGATCTTACCGTTACCCAGACGATCTGCCAGACCATAGTCTGCACCAGACTGGCCTCCGCTCTGAACGATCACACCGTCCACCACGTAGAGAGGCTCCTGGTTGGCATTGATAGAACCGATACCACGAACTCGGATGGCAGAAGATGAACCAGGGGCACCAGAGGTGGTCACGGCTGTCACACCAGTGGCACGTCCTTGCAACGTCTGGTCGAGTGAGGTGATGATCGATCCCTTCAGGGCCTGTTCACCGATGGATGATGATGAACCCGAGAGGTCGCTCTTCTTCATCGTACCGTAACCTACCACCACCACCTCGTCGAGCAGTTGCTTGTCTTCCTCAAGCGTGATGTTGTAGTTGGTCTGACCGGCTGTGATCTTCACCTCCTTGGTTGTGTAGCCGATGAAAGTGATGACCAGGGTCTGACCTGGGCTGGCATTCAGTGAGAAGTTACCGTCGAAGTCGGTGGCAACACCTGTCGACGTCCCTTTCACAACAACACTGGCTCCGATGACGGGGCCCATCGCGTCGACCACAGTACCTGTGATCGTCTTTGTTGCCTGCTGCACGTCCTGTATGGCGTCAGCGGCGTAGGCTTTGGGTGAGTAACAGAATCCCATAAGGGAGAATGCACCCACCATCAGCGCTGTCTTTCTTAAGCTTTGATTCATACTAAAGTGTTATGTTATAGTTATAAATTAGGTGCCTAATTGTTTTGTGGTTGCAAAGGTAAAATAAATAATTGGAAATGCGCTTGTTTTTTTTGATAAATGCTGATACTTTTTTGCTAATATTTGTTATTTCGCCCCATTATGCCCACTTTTTAACTAAAAATGTCGAATAAGTGTAAAAAATACAATATGGTAATTTGGGGCTTTTGGGCGATGGTTGTATTTAATACACTTATTCGGCTAAATGACCTTTTCCAAGGCATCGATGTCGGCCTCAGTCGTGGCCCAACTGGTGACGAAACGGCAGATGGTATGGTGATGGTCTGTCTGGCCGAAATGGGAGAACTCTATGTGACGGCTCAGGCGTTCTACTTGTTCGTTGTCGATGACCACAAATTGCTGGTTGGTGGGTGAGTCAACGAGGAACTGATAGCCTTTTTTCTTGAAAATGGCTTTCATCCGCATGGCCATCTTGATGGCGTGTTCGGAGAGACGGAGATAAAGAGCCTCTCCCGGCCTCCCCAAAGGGGAGGAGAATAAAGCATCGAACTGCAGGCCGATGAGGGCACCTTTGGCGATGACGGCACCGTGCTGCTTCTGGATGGAGAAGAAATGCTTGTGAGCCTTGCGGTTGGTGAAGACGACAGCCTCACCACAAAGGGCACCAATCTTCGTGCCACCGATGTAGAACACGTCGCAGTGGCGGGCCAGATAGGGTAGGGTGACGTCATTACCCTCAGCCATCAGTCCATAGCCCAGCCGGGCACCATCGATATAGAGTGGGATGTCGTACTGTTGGCACACCTTATATATATGATCTAACTCACGGGCAGAATAGAGCGTGCCCAGTTCTGTGGGAAAGGTGATGTAGACCAGTCCAGGATGAACGGCATGGTCCTTATTGCCGTCGTGCATGTAATCGTCGAGGTATTTGTCGAGTGTGGCGGCTTCCATCTTCCCGTCAGTATCGGGGATGGTGATGATCTTATGTTCCGTGAACTCCACGGCTCCGGCCTCATGGACGTTGATATGACCACTGCCCACACAAATCACACCCTCGTACTGGTAAAGCATCGAGTCGATGGTGGTGGCATTGGTCTGGGTGCCACCCGTCAGGAAGAAAATCTGGGCATCAGGCATGCCACAGGCTTCACGGATACGGTCTTTGGCCCGTTCACTGAACTCGTCGAAACCGTAGGGCGTCGGCTTGGCATTGTTGTATTTCACCAGATTGTCCATCACCTGCTGACAGGCACCGTTGTTATAATCACATTCAAATGAGACCATATAGATATACCATATTATTTGAAGTGCAAAGGTAGTATATTTACCGCAGATTACGCAGTTTAAACAGATTATTTTCAATTTTTTCTGCGGAATCAGTAAAATCTGCGGTTATTTTTGTAATTTTGCACCCGAATTTGTTTTCTGCATTCGAGATGAGCCACAGATTACACAGATTTGCACAGATGATCAAGAAAGTACTTCTGATACTTCTTTTGGAACTCATGGGAATAGGGCCCGTGAGTTCTGCAACAGGCATGGAAGGTACTGATATCTGTCATTTCGCTGTCTGTCATCATCCATCGGTCAAGGAGGAGATTCTGGAGGATGTGACTTGTGCGGCAGGTGTGAATAAGGCTTATGTTCCTGCCGTCAATGAGACATGGGCTCCGGCTCCTGAGGGTAAGACACCGTTCGCCATCATTACATACGGTCGTCACGGTTCTTGCTATCTGAGCAAACCTGCATATTATGATGCGCCCCTCAAGGTGTTGGCAAAGGCTGACAGCGTCGATCGGCTGACTCCCTTAGGCAAGAGTGTCTTAGACCGTCTGAAGTTGATACGCAGAGATGCTCATAACCATTGGGGGGAACTCACGGAAACGGGTGCCTGTCAACAGCAGAAGATTGCCTGGCAGTTGATGGAGCGTGTCCCAGAAGTATTCAACAAGAATGCATTCCATCTTGGTGCACGCAGTCTGCGGGATACACGTTCCTTGCTCTCGATGGATCAGCTGTTGATGGAGGTCGCCAGAGTGTGCCGAACTCGTGTCTATCATAATGCCAGCAATGGCTATTCCGATTATCTGAATCATCAGGAAGAGAGTCGGCTCCTCTTCCATAAAGACTCGCTGGCTAAGGCGGCCTTTGAGGCCTTCTCAAAGAAATACGAGGATGGTGACCGACTGGCGAAGACGCTCTTCTCGGATCCGGATTACATTCGTGAGCAAGTAGATGTGCAGACGCTGAGTGACCAGCTCTTCAAGATTGCCGGCAGTATCCAGAATACCAGATTGTATGGGGAAGTGTCACTCTATGACTTGTTCACGCAAGAAGAGATCTGGCATCAATGGAAGAGGCAGAATGCCTGGAACTATGTGAACTTTGGAAATTATAGGAGAGAAGGAGTAAGGAGAGAAGGAGTAAAGGAGGGTTTGGAGCACCGGCTTCTGCGTCGTCTGCTGCACTTCTCGGATACAGCCCAGACACTAGGACCTACAGCCGTCTTCCATATTGCAGATGAGACCAGTTTCCTGCCGTTGGTCAGTCTGATGGAGATCAATGGCTGTGGCTTGGCAACTGATGATTTAGAGTCATTGGACGAGAAAGGTTGGGCTGACTACCGTATCTGTCCGATGAGTGCCAATCTTCAGTGGATCCTCTATCGCAAGGATCCGGAAGACCAGGATGTGATGATCAAGGTCTTGCTGAATGGTCAGGAGGCTACGTTACCCCTTCCCTCGGAACAAGCTCCTTATTATCATTTGAAGGATTTTAAAGACTATTATCTGAATAAGCTGGATTCTTATGAGAAATAAACTACAGACTGTCCAGATGAGACTGCTGCTTGCTTTATCATTTATCATTTTTCATTTATCATTTAGCGAAGCGCAATCTGCCCTTTCTATCATTAGAGACAATCCCAGTTTCGCAGCCAGTAATTACAGTGTCTATCCAGATACGGCCCTGCCTCGTCTGACACCGTCTCCGGAGGGTAAGGTGCCTTTCTATATCTCACATTATGGCCGTCATGGTTCACGCTATGTCGAGAACCGCAAAGGTTTTGATACTCCTTATAATATGCTCTGTCGTGCTGACAGTATGAATGAGCTCACGGAAACGGGTAAGATGATACTGAACAACATGCGACTGATCTTTGCCGATACCGAGAACCACTGGGGCGACCTGACCAGTTACGGACAGAAACAGCATCGTGGCATTGCCCAGCGGATGATGGAACGGTTCCCTGAGGTGTTCAGTGGCGATGCTCATGTCGATGCCCGCAGTACGATTGTGCCTCGTTGTATTCTTTCAATGGGTTCGGCCATGCATGTGATGATCAGCCGTAATCCTGAGTTGCACATCTCGCTGAAAGCCTCCCAGGAGGATATGTGGTATATGAACCATCAGGACCCGTTGTTGCGCAGGAATGGTATGTCGACGCCAGAGGTGACGAAGGCCTATGATGACTTTATCGAGGAACGGAAGCATAACGAGCGACTGATGCAACTGCTCTTCATACATCCTGACTCGGTGCGTGGCGTGGTCAGCGATATCTGGCTGAACTACTACCTGATCAAGATGGGACTCTTCCAGTTGAATACGCATCTATATAAAGATACATCTATAACGGATATTTTCACGGCCCAGGAGATTTACAAACTCTGGCAATGGGAGAATATCTGGTGGTATATCATGCACGGTGCCTGTAAGTTGAATGGCGGTCATCAGCCCTATACCCAACGTTATCTGTTGCGGCAGATTATTGCCGATGCCGACAGCTGCATCCAGTTGGAGCGTCCAGGAGTACAACTGCGATACGGTCATGAGACGGTACTCTTGCCACTGACTTGTCTGATTGGCATCAACGGCTTCGACTTAGAGACGGACAATCTGAATGAGTTGGAAGAGAAAGGCTGGTGGGCATCGAAGGTGTTCCCCATGGGTTCTAATCTGCAGTTCATCTTCTACCGCAGTGATATCGATGACAAGGATGTGCTCTTCAAGGTGCTGTTGAACGAAAGAGAGGCTACGTTGCCTATTCCGACAGACGTAGCCCCCTATTATCATTGGAAGGATTTCCGTGAACACTATTTGAAGAAGGTCGAGGCCTATGAAGAGTTGCGCAGTGCCATCACTTCAAAGAAGAGCCAATAAGGCTTGCTTATAGGGCTTCGAGCATTCTCTTGATCACCACAGAACAACTGATCTCACGGTTGGCAGCCTCAGGGATGACGAGGCTGTTGGGTGATTCAATCACATCATCGGTGACAATCAGATTACGACGCACGGGCAGGCAGTGCATGAACTTGCCATTGTTCGTCCACGACATGTGCTCGGTGTCCACCGTCCACGACATGTCTTTAGAGGTAATCTTACCATAGTCGGCAGGATTGGTCACGCCGGGATTACTCCAGTTCTTGGCGTAGATGAAGTCGGCACCTTCGAAGGCTTTCTTCTGATCATACTCAACACGGGCATTGCCGATGAATTTTGGATCGAGCTCATAGCCCTCGGGGTGGGTGATGACGAGATCGACATCGGCTGCGTTCATCCACTGGGCGAAGCTGTTGGGCACAGCCTGTGGCAAAGCACGGCAATGTGGAGCCCAGGTCAGCACGACCTTTGGACGCTCAACGGTTTTATGCTCTTCAATCGTAATGAGGTCGGCAAAGGCCTGCAGAGGATGCACGGTGGCAGTTTCCATCGCGAAGACGGGACGACCTGAGTATTTGATGAACTGGTTCAGCACAGTCTCTGCATAGTCATACTCACGATCTGTCAGTCCGGCAAAGGAACGCACACCGATAAGATCACAGTAGCAGCCCATCACGGGGATGGCCTCCAACAGATGTTCACTCTTGTCACCATCCATGATGACACCACGCTCCGTCTCCAGCTTCCAGGCACCGGCATTCACGTCGAGCACGATGACATTCATGCCTAAGTTCATGGCGGCCTTCTGAGTGGACAGGCGCGTACGCAGGGAGTTGTTGAAGAAGATCATCATCAGGGTTTTGTTCTTGCCCAGATGCTGATACTTATAACGGTCGTTCTTAATCTCAAATGCCTCGGCCATCGCCTTATCCAACGGGCCGATGTCCTGTACGTTTATAAAACTCTTCATAATCTATTTGTTTTTTGCAACGGACAACAGGACTAACACGACCTATCCGCTAAATAAGTCCTTAAGTCCTGTAGTCCGTTGCTAATAATTAACTTCTGATTTGTCCTTCGCCTTCGATGAGCCATTTGTAGGTACAGATCTCTTCCAACGCCATCGGACCGCGGGGACCGAGTTTCTGGGTGGAGATGCCGATCTCAGCACCAAGACCGAACTGTGCACCGTCGGTGAATGAGGTGGGGACATTCCAATAGACGCAGGCGGCATCGACATGGGCCTGGAACATCCGGGCAGTGGCCTCATTCATGGTGATGATAGATTCGCTATGGCCGGAACCGTTGGCATCGATATGGTCTAAGGCCTCGTCGAGAGATGCAACGGTCTTGATGGCGAGTTTGTAGTCCATGAACTCCGTGCCGAAGCTGTCTTCAGTGGCATGCTCCAGATAGGGATACTTGCCGCTGAGGGCAGTGAAGGCCTCCTCATCTGCATAAATGATCACATGCTTCTCTGCCATCTTCTCGCAGAGAGCGGGAAGGTCCGGAAGACGGCTCTCATGGATGAGCAGGCAGTCGAGGGCGTTACACACAGAAACACGACGGGTCTTGGCATTGTTGATGATCGCCTTGCCCATGCCGAGGTCACCCTCTTCGTCGAAATAGGTATTCACTACACCGGCACCAGTCTCAATCACCGGCACACGGGCGGTATCCCTGACGAAGTCGATGAGCTTACGACCGCCACGGGGGATGCAGAGGTCCACATACCCCACGGCATTAAGCATCTCACCTGTGGCCTCATGGGTGGCGGGCAGCAGGGCGACGACATCGGGACTGACACCATATTTCTCTAAAATCTCATGGATCAGTGCCACCTCCTCACGGTTGGAACAGTCGGCATCCTTACCGCCTTTCAACACACAGGCGTTACCACTCTTGAAACAGAGGGAGAAGACGTCGAAGGTCACGTTGGGACGGGCCTCATAAATCATGCCGATGACACCGAAGGGCACGCTGACGCGACAGAGACGCAAACCGTTAGGCAATGTCTTCTGCTTGGTGATGTGTCCTAAGGGGGTGGGTAAGGTGGCTACGTTACGCATGTCGGAGGCGATGCCTTCCAGACGACTGTCCGTCAGTTGCAGACGGTCGTAGAGGGGATTGTCCTTCGACATCTTGGCCAAATCCTGGGCGTTGGCCTCCAGGATTCTCACCTTATTATATATAATAGCATCGGCAACGGCATTCAGTATCTCGTTCCGCTGCCCGTCGCTCAGCAGGGCCAGGCTCTTACTGGCGCGCTTCACTCTCTCAAAAGTCTCTTTCAGTTGCATATCTTTTCTTTTTTGCAACGGACTACAGGACTATAGGACTATTTTTTGAAAGTCGTGTTAGTCCTGTTGTCCGTTGCTATATTAAAAACTCAGTATGGGGCGTATCTGCTGGACGCTCGATGAGATCGCAGAGGATGTTCTCACGCTCACCATTGGCGATGATGACACGGATGCCGGCCTGGGAAACCTTGGCGGCGGTGGTGTACTTCGAGTGCATGCCACCACGACCGAAGGCACTTTTCTCGGGCTGGATGTATTCAGAGAGGTCACGGCCGGGAGCCACCTCACGGATGAGTTCGGCATCGGGATCATCGGGATGGGTGGTGAAGATGCCGTCGATGTTCGAGAGTAGGATAAGGGTGTCTGCCTGCATCATCTGGGCGATGAGGCCGGAGAGCTCGTCGTTATCCGTAAACATCAGCTCTGTGACACTGACGGTGTCGTTCTCGTTGACGATAGGCAGCACGTCGTTCTCCAGCATCACCGTCATACAGGCCCGTTGGTTACGGTACTGCTCACCAGGCTCGAAGTTCTCCTTCATCGTCAGCACCTGACCCACGTGGATACCAAACTCACGGAACAGGTCGTAGTAGAGACCCACGAGCTTCACCTGCCCCACGGCGGAGAACAACTGGCGCTGCTCCACGGAATCGAGGGAGTGGTCGATGCGCAGTTCGCCTCGTCCGGAGGCCATAGCACCCGACGATACGACGATCACCTCGATGCCCTGCTTCCGCAGCCAGGCAATCTGGTCTACGAGTG
>JAEEGF011149582.1_pt1 | contig 16293 bp, 13 predicted proteins | sample 9134171 | NCBI WGS metagenome assembly JAEEGF01 (sample SAMN16246542, study PRJNA631951) | gut metagenome | biome: gut microbiome; feature: rumen; material: AP-attached | host: Bos | place: Iran: Karaj | collected 2018-10
GATTTGATTTAGTAGTTGTATCTGATTTTGCTGTATCAGTTTTTTTATTTTCATCTGATTTTTTTCCAGACTCTGAATCAGCTGTTTTTTTGTTTTCTTTATCCGTCTTGAGCTCTTCAAGCTTTTCTGTAATTTTTTCAGTGATTTTCTGAGTTTTTCCGTTTTCTTTTTTTTCTTTGCATGAAGTTAAGCAAAGAGCCAGTGTCAAAATTGAACTAATTGTTATGATTTTAAAAAAGTGTGAATGTTTCATGCTGTATAGAATAGTTTTATATAAAACTAATGTCAAGCCTATTCAAAGTTTTTTTCTATGCGGATAAGGAAGTTGAAAAATTGCTCCTGTTCTTGGGGAGTGAAGTCTTTATAAAAAGTTTGAATCAAATCATCCGAAATATCAGCAGTAATTTTGTTGTATTCGCAGCCTTTTTCGGTAAGCGTGATGATTTTGTTCCGTTTATCTTTTTCGGCCGTTTTTTCGCTAACAAGTCCTGCCTTTTTCAGTTTGCGGACTAAAACGGTTGTTGTTGATTTATCTCTGTTGATTTTTTTTGCAAGCTCCCCCATAGTCAGAGCTTCATTTATGGAAAGCTGAAAGAGAATGTTACCATGGGAAGAAATCAATTCCGGCAATCCGCGCGAGGATAATTTTTGCGCTAAAAATACCGCAACTTCCGAATGTATATGCGAAACTTTAGAAATACTCTGCCTTATGTCTTCATTCATTGTGCATATATTAAATTCAAACCTCCAAAATGTCTAGATTAATTCTTTTTCTACCTTCTTGCCCTTTCCCCTTGCTTTTTATCTGAATAATAATTAAATTTACCTATATGTACGGATTTATTATAAAAAAGAATTTTTGTGATGGTTGGGATAATTTACTTTCTGTAATAATAACCAATATTATTTTTTTGTTTAGCGCACTTGGAATTGTTTGCTTGAGTGCTTTCTTTTCTTCAAAGTTTATGGAGTCAATGCCGGAACTTTTGTTTTATGGCATCCAGACGGTGATTATTCTGATAGGTGTAATTATTCTTTCAATTATTGCTTTTGCCTATGGTGAGCAGGCAGCAAAAATAGCTGATTTCCGCGGAATTAATATTGCTGACTTTTTTAGAGCAATTCCTGGTGTAATAAAAGATGCAGTTTTGTTTTCTCTTTTAGTTTGTGCTGTTGTTTTTGTTTCATTTTTCAGTATTCATTATTATTTCATTGAACAGCAGTCAATGCTTGGACTTTGTGTCGGTGCTTTGCTGGTTTGGGTCGATGTTTTTTTCTTCCTTTCTCTGCAGTGGTTTCTACCTATCCGAAGTGCAATGCATAATAATTTCAGAAAAATTTTGAAAAAGTGCTTTATTATCTTTTTTGATAATACCGGTTTTTCAATCTTGATGGCCTTGAATAATTTTATTGCAGTAATAATTTCAATTCTTTTTATTGGTATATTGCCTTCTATTGCCGGAATCTTGATAAATACTCAGAATGCTTTAAGAATCCGACTTTATAAATATGATTATCTGGAAGAACATCCGGAACTTAAAACAAAAAAAGAACGCAGACAGATTCCTTGGGAAGAGTTAATTTACGAGGATCGTGAAACTTTGGGACCAAGAAAACTAAAAAGTTTTATTTTTCCTTGGAAAGAGCAATAAAAACAAAAGTAAGCTAATACAAAAGGGGCAGTCCTTTTAGCCATAAGACTAAGAGGACTGCCCCTTTCATTATATTAAAACAGGAAAATTACTTATTTGTCATCAAAAGTGTTTTGGCGTCCAAATAAACTTTTCCATCTCCATTCTTCAAAATACCAAGATAAAGATTTCCACCATTAGGGAAAATGTGACCAACAGTTGTAAATGCTTCAAGTTTATCTGCGGCGAGAGTTTCGCTCAATAAACCAGATTCATTTGTATAACTGAACCATGCTACCAGTTTTTCAGTTTCAATAAATTCCTTGAAACAATTCAAATCTTCTGTAGTAACTGCTGCGAGATCAAGACCGTCAACTACGATTGTCTGAACGTTAATTCCACCTTCTTTTAATGCTTTAATCGTATTTACTACTTTTGGAAGTGTAAATGTTTCCTGATTAAAGTTTAAGATGGTTCTGTTTTTCATAATTTCATCAGCAACGTCTTCAACTTTAAGATTTTTTTTCTTGGCGATTTCTGAAAGAATGCTTGAATACCATGAAATTACATTTGAAGATTTCTGATCGAATGAAACATGAACCAATGCCTTGTTATTTAAAAGATTGTCCAACGCGAATTGAACAAGAATTGAAGTTTTCCCCAATCCTTTTTTTGATGTTATAAGCCCTAACTGTCCGTCTTTAAGTCCAGCGCTGGTTGCTTTGTCAAAATAACGAACAGGGCTGTGTGTGAATAAATCTTCTTTTTCCATAATGTACGCTCCTTATTTAATTAGTCTTGTTATATATATAATAACACGGAAACCCAAGAAAACAACTAAAAATCAAAAAAGAAAGTAAAAAAAAAGGAAGTCTGTTTTGAAACAAACTTCCTTTTCATGAAATTATGTGCAATAAACTGAAATATTATTATTTAGCTTTTGCAGCTTTTGCTTCCTTGTATTTAGCCTGAAGTTCTTCAGAAACTGCATTTGGAACTTTACCATATTTTTCAAATTCCATTGTGAATTCACCCTTACCCTGAGTAGAAGAACGGAGGATAGTAGAGAATCCGAACATTTCTGAAAGTGGAACTTCTGCGTTTACAGTAGAAGTGTTGTTTTCATCAGTTGAATCAACAATAACACCACGGCGCTGGTTGATAAGACCGAACAAGTTACCCTGGAATTCTGTTGGAGCTGTCATCTGAACTTTCATGATTGGTTCAAGAATAACAGGTTTTGCCTTCATATAACCTTCACGGAAAGCACCAATAGCTGCTGTCTGGAATGCGTTATCGTTAGAGTCTACAGGGTGTGACTGACCATCATTGATAGTAATCTTAACACCAACAATAGGAGCTCCAATCAAAGAACCTTCTTTCATAGCTCTCTGGAAACCTTTATCACAAGAAGGAATGAATTCGTTAGGAATTGCACCACCCTTAATTGAGTCTACGAATTCGTAGTCTTTATCTGCGATTGGTTCCATGAATCCTGCTACACGACCATACTGTCCAGAACCACCAGACTGTTTTTTATGTGTGTAGTTGAAGTCACCCTGTGCAGTAATAGATTCGCGGTAAGCTACCTGTGGTGCACCTGTAATAACTTCACAGTTGTATTCACGTTTCATACGTTCAACATAAACATCAAGGTGTAATTCACCCATACCTCTAATGATTGTTTCATTAGATTCAGGATCTGTATAAACACGGAATGTTGGGTCTTCTTTTGTAAAGCGGTTTAAAGCTTTAGACATCTGCATTTCAGCCTGTTTGTCCTTTGGTTTAATAGACAAAGAAATAACAGGTTCTGGAACGTACATAGAAGCCATAGAGTAGTTAACTCCACCACTTACGAATGTATCACCAGAAGCACAGTCTACACCGAAGAGTGCAACGATATCACCTGCACAACCTTCGTTGATATCTTCCATCTGAGCAGAGTTCATACGTACAAGACGTCCAACCTTGAATCTCTTCTTTGTACGTGTATTGTAAAGTTCTTCACCCTTCTTAATTTTACCCTGGTAAACACGAGTATAAGTAAGCTGACCATACTGACCATCATCAAGTTTGAAACCAAGTGCAACACAAGGTTTGTTATCAACTGATTCAAGTTCAACTTCAGCTTCGTTGTTATCAAGATCAAGAGCAACGTTGCGAACTTCGTTTGGAGCTGGAAGATAGCGAACAACTGCATCAAGTAAAGGCTGAATACCTTTGTTTACGTGAGCTGAACCACAGAATACACCTACAAACTGTTCAGCCAAAGTACCTTTACGAATTGCAGCAATAATTTTATCTTCTGCAACGCCATCGTATCCGTTTTCCATGATTTCTTCCATAAGAGAATCATCGAACATAGAAGCTGCGTCAAGAAGTTCTTCACGATATTTTTCTGCATCTGCCTGCATGTTAGCAGGAATTTCAGCGATACGAAGATCTTCACCATTTGGACCATCGAAGTAGATAGCCTTCATGGCAACTAAGTCTACAACACCCTCAAGTTTGTCTTCGAGACCGATTGGTAATTCCATCATGTGAGAGTTAAGACCAAGTTTTTCGCGTACCTGATTACATACACGAATAGGATTTGCACCCTGGCGGTCACATTTGTTTACAAATGCAACACGTGGTACATGGTAGCGTTTAAGCTGACGGTCTACTGTAATTGACTGTGACTGAACACCAGCTACAGCACATAAAATCATAATAGCACCATCAAGAACACGAAGAGAACGTTCAACTTCTACAGTAAAGTCTACGTGACCCGGTGTGTCGATAAGGTTAATTGTGTAGTCTTTCCACTGAACCTGAGTAGCTGCTGACTGGATTGTAATACCGCGTTCGCGTTCCAGTTCCATGTTATCCATTACAGCACCGACACCGTCTTTACCACGAACTTCGTGAATTGCATGAATCTTGTTACAGTAGAACAAGATACGTTCTGAAGTTGTTGTTTTTCCTGAGTCAATGTGGGCACTGATACCGATATTTCTTACTTTTGAAATATCCCAAGCCATATTGTTACCTCTTTTAAAAAAAAATTCCTATAATAAGTTTTATTATTTTAGTGAATTCCCTTGTGATATTCAACTAGTCCGAGGGGTCAAATTGTAATTTTACTTCTGCCTTTGCATTTATGCTGATTACTTTTACCTTAAAAGTGGTCTTAATTCCAAAGTTTAATGCAGAGGAATAAAGTTTTCCCCCTTTAAAATCCTGTGAAAAAGCTGAAGAAAAAATTATTTTTTTATCCTGTACACAGGAAGCTGAATACCTGTGACTAAAAGTATAGCCGGAAGAGGCATTGGAAAAAGTAAAGGAAGCCTGAAGGGAGAGGTTTGTATTGTCCAGGTAAATTATATTTGTAAGGGTGATTTTTTCTGAAGAAAAAGCCGTGCGCAAATGCGGGCCCGAAGAGTCAACTTTCAGACTTGTAAGGGAAGAAAGGCCTGCAGAAAAAAGAGAAGCAGAAACTTGAAAGCCTGCGGCAGTTTTTAAAGTGTGACTCTTTTCCATTAAGTTTATAGAAACAAAATTATTAAGGCCGGCTTTAAAAAAAAGGGGATTTTTTATTTTTATAATATTTTTATACTGCAGGCCTCCCCTTACTTGAAGCAGGGGATCTAAAAAGCTTTTGTCTGCAAGAAAGACATCTTCGTAAGGATTATAAAAAGCAGAAAGTGTGAAGATAAAATGTTTTAAGGTTAATTTGTTTTCGCTTTTAAAAAGACAGTTTAGCTTGCCCAGAGGAGAAAGATAAGTGTCCAGCTTAAAGGACGTTACAAGATTATTCAGCTTCAGGCAGTTTTGAAAATCCAGGCAGTGAAGCTTTCCTCCATGGAAATAATAATCTGAATGATTAAACCAGGAAGAAAAATCTCTGTCGCCGTAGGGAAGCTGAGCATAAGTAAGGGAAAGAGAAAAAAGATTCTTTTTATTTATTTTAAAATCCTTATAAAAAGACAAAAGCATTTCTTTAGATTCAAAAGCATAAAAAGAATTCAGTTTAAACTTTCCGGGAAGAACTTTTTTATTAACAAAAGCAAATTCAGAAAAAATGGAAAATTCATCTGGAAAAGAGGAGTAAGAATTAAGGACCGATGTAAGACAATTTACACCAGACTTTACACTTCCAAAAGGAGTAATTGAAGATGTAAAGGAAGGATTTTTTAGGCTGCTGAAAGAAGCTCTTGCACTTATGCTTCCGCATTTAAAAGTACAGGGAAAAGTCTTCCAGAAGGCATCTGTCCATAAGGCAAGACCATAGTTTTTTGAATCTGATTTTTGATAATAGGAAAGCTGACAAAAAGAAGTATCGAGCTTTACGCCGTAAGCAAAGGGCTGAAAAGTAACTTCCACAGCTGAAAGTGCCTTTTTTCCGGAGAAAAAAATTAAAAAAGCAAGAAAAAAACATTTTATCTTCACACAATATTATTGTGTAAAAAAATCACTTTTAACAAAAAATATAAAAAATAATGAAAAATAATAAAAAAAAAGGACCGGAGCATAAGTCCGGTCCCCTTTACAAGGCAAAGCTTATTACTAAAGCTGTGTGCTTGTACTTGTAATGTAGCTTTCTGCCTTAGAAAACTCGCTGATTTTAATAATCTTAGATTTCCAGTATTCTGCTTCGCTCTTTGTTGTATATGGACCAACTCTTACACGATAGAAAAGATTGTCTTTTGAATCTTTGTAAGTAAAGATATCGGCTGTAATTTTGTTTTCGTCCAGAACAGAGCGGGCACCTTCAGCAGCTTTTTTGCTTGAATATGCGGCAACCTGTACCCAGAACTGAGTTTTTGTTGCAGGAGCCTTAGCAGAAGAAGCTGTTTTAGCAGAAGTATTTGCTTTAGCAGAAGCTGCAGTTGAAGAAGTATTTGCCTTTACTACGCTGCTTGTTTTTGCACTTGCAGCTGGGGCAGTTTTTTCTGCAGCATTATTTTTCTTAGAAACAGAAGTCTTTACCTCTTCTTTAGCAGGAGCACTTTCTGTTTTAGCAAGATAATAATCTGAAGCAGTATTTGCAGCTGGAGCAGAAGTTTTTACATCTTTTGCTTCACTGTCTTTTACTTCAACTGTGATATTTACATCAGGAAGAGCAGTTGCTGTTACTTCCTGAGCATTTTTAAGGGCATTAAGATCAATTGTTGTTGCTTCCGGAGTATTTGTGTCAAAGCCGTAAACATTTGCATTTTCTGCAAAAACGGTTAAATCGTTTACGCTTAATTCTGTTGGAGTCATAACCGGTTCATTCATAACCCAGCCATCATCAACTGGAAGTGGCGCTGGTTTTGCTTCCGGAATATTTCTTGTAATTGTCTGCTCAACTTTTGGCGCTTTTGGATAAACAATAAAGGCTGCACCTAAAACAAATAACAAAAAAGCACCAACTGCAGCAATAATCCATAATGTCTTTTTCTGATCCATAATTTTTCCTCTTTGCACCGGTTAATTGGATTTTTACCGGCCACCTTATTCAAAATATCGGATTTTAGAAAAATACCTTTAGGATTTTTTAATTGGAAATTACAATTACATTATCACTTTGTCTGCGGTAATTTTTTAATAAAGCTCTCTGAGAATAAAAACGCTTAAAAATCTGCAGGTAAGAAAGTCCGTCTCTTTTTCTTGCCCTGAGCATTCTTTTTATAAAAGAAGCCTTTACGTATAAAACTGCCTGACATTTTTTTAAGAGCTCCGGAGTTTTATAAAGAACGGTTGCATTGATTATGCTTTTACTGTTTGCAGAAGTAAATTCATCTATCATGCCGGTAATAACCGGGTAAACTATTGCTTCCTGTTTTGCCATAAGACCGGCATCTGAAAATAAGAGGCGGCCAAGTTCCCTGCGGTTTATATTTCCGGCAGCATCAAGAATGCTGATATTGCGCTTTTTTGCTTCGTCCTCAAAGGCCTGCACTATAGAAGCTTTTGATTTTTCAATTGCCTTGTGAACAAGAATATCTGCATCTATACTTTTCCAGCCTTCTTTTTCCAGCTGCTCAGATACATAGTTTTTTCCGGCCGCCATAGGACCTGTAACGCAGATGATTTTCAGAGAATCCACTTTTTCCTTTAAGTCATCATACTTAAACATTAATGGAACTCTCCCCAGTTTTTTCCGTATTCTACAGACACCCTTAAAGGCACGCTGAGTTTTACTGCATTTTCCATTTTGTCTTTAATAATGGCAATGGTTTCATCAATTGTTTTCTGGTCATCAGGGCATTCAAAAATCAATTCATCATGAACCTGTAAAAGCAGTTTTGCAGGAGATTTTTTTTCTTTTAAGGCCTCTGACACGGAAATCATGGCAAGTTTAACAATATCTGCTGCAGAGCCCTGTACAGGTGAGTTTACGGCAATTCTTTCTGCTGCGGCCTTTTCTATTTTGTTTTTACTGTTGATGTTTAAAATCGGACGGCGACGGCCAGAAAGAGTTTCAATATAGCCCCTTGCAGAAGCTGATTCTATTGTTTCGTTTATAAATTTTTCTACATCTGAATACATATTAAAGTATTCCTGTATAAAATTTGCTGCCTGGGTACGGCTTATTCCCAGGTCCTGGGCAAGACGGAAGGCAGACATACCATAAATAACACCAAAGTTGATGGTTTTTGCTGTACGTCTCATCTGAGCTGTTACAGCTTCGGCAGGAACCTTGTAAATCATGGCGGCAGTTGCCTTATGAACATCAGTGCCTTCTAAGAAAGATTTACACATATTTTTGTCGCCGCTTAAATGGGCAAGTACTACAAGTTCAATCTGGGCATAATCTGCAGAAATTAAAACTTTTCCTTCCGGAGCGGTAAAGGCCGAACGGATTTTTCTTCCTGCATCAGATTTTACCGGAATATTCTGAAGATTAGGGTCACGGCAGCTTAAACGGCCGGTAGCAGTTCCAGTCTGAACAAAATCTGTATGAATGCGGCCTTCTTTATCTACCAGTTTTGGCAGGGTTTCTACATAGGTTGACTGGAGTTTGGCAAGTTCACGATATTCCAGAATCATTTTTGGAACACAATCTTCGTAAGCAAGCTCTTCAAGAACTGAAGTATCTGTTGAATAACCGGTCTTAGTTTTTTTACCAGGCTTGAGCCCGCGTTCTTCGAATAAAACTGTCTGCAGCTGTTTTGGAGATGCAATATTAAACTCGTGGCCAACTTCCTTATAAATATTATTCATAACAAGGTTTAAGGCCTGTGTCAGTTCCTGGTTATAAGAATTAAGGAAAGCAGTATCAAGATGTATTCCCTGCATTTCCATCTGGGTAAGGAGAGGAAGCACCTGCATTTCCATATTGAAGAGTTTTAAGTCAGGATTTTTTTCCATCTGCTTTTTATAAAGCTTAAGGGTAAAATCTGCATCTTCTGCTGCATATTTATAAGCCTGCTCTAAAGGAACATCTGCAAAAGTCTGACCTTTTTTTACAATATCTGTAAACTCAATTCCTTTAAGACCAAGCTGTGTTTCGCCAAGATATTCAAGACTATAACCGTTTTTACCTGTTCTTTCAGGATTATTAAGCCAGGCTGCAATCATTGTGTCATAAATTTTACAGGCAATTAATTTTTCAAACTCTTTTTCGCCCGCTGCATTAAGTAAAACCTTAAAATCAAACTTGGCATTATGAAGAACAAGGGTTACATCTTTATTTAACAAAAGCTTAGAAAGAGATTTGAGGGCATCTTTCTGGCTTATATAATCTGTACTTGTAAATAAATCGCTGTCTGACTGCTGTAAAGGAACATAAACTGCCTTTCCTTCTTCATAACAAAGACTGAAGCCTAAAAGACTGCAGCTGAAGGTATCGAGGCTGGAAGTTTCTGAATCATAGGCAAGGATTTTTTCGTTGCTTTTAAGGAAAGCATCTATATAATCTTCAAGTTCAGAAAGTTTTGTAAGGGCACGGTAAGAGCTGGTATCGTTTTCTTTTACTTCGAGTGCAGGCTGGTCAAAGGAATCTGCCTGCAAAGTCTGGGCCTGAGACTGCATAGACTGGGCTTCTGCCTTCAGACCAGCAGCTTCCCCCGGCGCAACTTCCTCTTGCACAGTTTCTGAATCTGAAGCGCTGTTCTTGAGGGCAAGTTCTGCATAAGATTTTGCAACATTAAATACTTCGTATTTAGAAAGAACCTTTGCGGCAGAAGAAAAATCATAAGCTGCAGGCCCCGCATTCAAAGCCTGATCAATTTCTGAACAAGGAACTTCGCTGCAAAGTTTTACGAGTTTCTGACTGAAATATGCAGAATCCTTACCGTCAATAAGCTTTTTCTGCATGGCTCCCTTAATTTCGTCTATATGCTCATAGATTCCATCAAGATTACCATAATCGTTTAATAATTTTGAAGCAGTTTTTACTCCGACTCCGTTTACACCCGGAATGTTGTCGGCAGAATCCCCATAAAGGGAAAGCAGATCAAGAAGCTGGGAAGGCTCAACGCCCCACTCCATTTTTACGCCTTCGCTTGTAGTAATTTTCCAGGTGGCTGCACCGCTTTCAGGCTTTAAAATCTGAGTATTATCTGTTACCAGCTGCATTAAATCCTTATCACCACTAAGGATGCGGCAGGGACGTTTTTCTTCTTCGCACTTTCTTGCAACTGTGGCAATAATATCATCTGCTTCATAACCATCACATTGTAAAACGGGAATTCCCATAGCCTGCAAAACTTCTTCAATCCAGGGAATCTGTGCATGAAGGTCATCGGGAGTTTTATTTCTGGTTGCCTTATACTGCTCATACATCTGATGGCGGAAAGTTTTAGTTTTTGAATCCATGGCCGCAAAAAGACACTCTGGTTTATAGTGCTGCAAAACCCAGTGAAGATTTCTAAAAAATCCGAACAGGGCAGAAACATTCTCGCCTTTTGAATTTGTTAATGGGCGGGAAATAAATGCAAAATAGCAGCGGAAAATTAAACCGTAGCTATCGAGAATATAAACTGTATTTTTGTCTTCTGCTGCCATAATTTAAATCCTTTAATTCTTTAACAAAGTTCTTGTATGCTCTAAGGCTGAATTAATATTATCAAAAATATGTTCACGGCCAATTAAATCTGCAAGACCGCTTTTTTCAAAAAGCATGTAAGGCTGGGTATGGATTCCAGAAATTACAATTGTAATTCCCTTACGATCGCAGGCCTGCTTACACTGTTCCAGGGCTTTTACACCGCCGGCATCAAGGTAAAGGGTATTTCTCATTCTTAAAACAAGCACCTTACAGTCTGCCTGGGCTCTTTCTGTAGCAAGTTCAAATTTTCTTACAGTTCCAAAGAAGAGAGGTCCTTCAATTTCGAATACAATTGCTCCCTGTGGAATATCAAGGTCTTCGCCAGGCTGATCTTTTTTAATTCCGCCTGTCATAATCTGTCTTTCGTTCTGAACTTCACTTAAATCTATCATCTTCTTAATAAAGAAGAAGGCTGCAAAACCTAAACCAACTTCAATGGCAACGGTAAGGTCAACAAAGACTGTAATTACAAAGGTGATTAAGAAAACAAAAATATCTGATTTCTGTCCTTTTATAAGGGCTTTAATTGCAGGGAAACCTGCCATGTTCCAGGCAACGTTTATTAAGATTGCGGCCAGAGCAGGCATTGGAATATAAGCGGCATATTTTCCAAAACAAAGAAGAATTAAAAGCAGGGTCAGGGCATGAATGATACCTGCTACCGGAGTACGTCCGCCGTTTTTAATGTTGGTTGCAGTTCTTGCAATTGCACCTGTAGCAGGAATTCCACCAAAAAGTGGAGAAGCAATATTTGCAATTCCCTGAGCTACAAGTTCCATATTTGAATCATGTTTAGCACCAATCATCCCATCTGCAACAACAGCAGAAAGAAGGGATTCAATAGCTGCTAAAACTGCAATGGAAATGGCAGAAGGAAAGAGGGCTATCATTGTTTTTATGCTGAAGTCTGGCAAAACAGGTTTTAATTCTGTAATGCGGGGAATACTGAAATGAGCAGAACCGTCTGCAAAGGTTCCGATTGTATCGCAGCTTAAATTGCAGAACTTTTTAAGAAGAACTGAGGCAATAGTTGCAAGTACAATAACAATAATTGATCCCGGTATTTTTTTAACAAATCTTGCCCAGATAAAAATAAAGGCAAGGCAGATTACTGCCATTATGGTTGAATAAAGATTTATTGTAGAAAAAGATTTTGCAAAGGCAATCATCTTTGGAAGGAAGTCGCCGGGGAGTTTTGAGTATTCTTCGCCAAGGATTAGCATTGGGGTAGAAAAATCCGGATGCAGGCCAAAGAAATCGCCAATCTGACCGGATGCAATTGTTACTGCAATACCGGCTGTAAAACCTGTTACAATAGTATATGGAATAAACTTTACAAGACCACCCATCTTAAAAACACCAAGCAGAATTAAAATAATTCCGGCAAGGATGGTTGAAGTTGCAAGGCCTCCAAGACCAAACTGGTCAACAATTCCATAAACAATTACGGCAAAGGCTCCGGTTGGACCTCCAATCTGAACGCGGCTGCCACCAAAGGCACTGATGCAGAAACCTGCAATAATTGCAGTGAAGATTCCTGCGGCTGGGCCGACTCCCGATGCGATGGCGAAGGCGATGGCCAGCGGGAGGGCTACAATTCCAACAATAATTCCGGCAATTAAATCGCTCAGAAAGGCTTTTGAATTATATCCTTTTAAAGAGTTAATAAGTTCGGGCTTCATAATTATATAAGTTCTCCTCTAAATGTATTTCCACTTAATTCTGTTATTTTTACTTTTACAAAAGTTCCAATTTTATTTTTTTCTGCCTTAAAGGCAACCTTTTCGTGCTGTTCTGTCTGACCAAGAAGTTCGTCTTTATTATCACGGCTTACAGATTCAACCAGAACTTTTACAACTTCGCCTACCCTTTTGCTCATCTGTTCATGGGTATGCTCCAGCTGAAGATTTATAACCCTCTGAAGTCTTTCCTTGCGGACTTCTTCCGGAAGCTGTTCCCATTTTGCAGCAGGAGTTCCCTCACGGGGATTGTAATAATACATCATTGCAGATTCGTATTTTACTTCCTTCATTAAATTAAGGGTATCTTCAACATCTTCTTCTGTTTCGCCAGGAAAGCCCATCATAATATCTGTTGTAAGAGATACTTCAGGAATTTTTTCCCTGATTCTTTTTACAAGATTAAGATACTGTTCCCTGCTGTAGCGGCGGTTCATTTTTTCAAGGATTCTGCTTGAACCGTGCTGTACAGGAAGATGAATATGACGGCAGATTACTTCTTCTTTTGCAATTACATCAATTACATCATCTGTAAAATCTTTTGGATGGGAAGACATGAATCTGACCCATTCAATCGGAGATTTTATTTCGCGAAGATGGTCTGCAATTTGCTGTAAGAGGCCTGCAAAATTAAGGCCCCTGTCATTGTAAGAGTTTACATTCTGACCAATAAGGGTGATTTCGCGAACTTTATATTTTGAAAGAATATCAATTTCGTTTAAGATTTCGTCTACAGGACGGCTGCATTCTCTTCCCCTTACATAAGGGACAATACAATAAGTACAGAAATTGTTACAGCCGTGCATAATTGGAACAAAGGTAGAAAAAGCGCCGGGCTCTGCAGACACAGGAGCAAATTTATACTTTTCTGTATCATCAACTTCGAAAGGTTTTCTGCCCTCTTCAACAGCTTCTATAATCTGACCAAAATGATGCTTTGCATAGGTTCCAACAACATAATCTATAAAAGGGTAATCAGTTTTTAACTCTTTTAAAAGTCTTTCTGCCATACAGCCCATTACAACCAGGGTTAATGGCTTTGGGCCGTTCTTTTTTACAAAATCGCTGGCTTCCTCGTGCATCTTTCTTTTAGCACCAGGCTTTCCTTCCCTGACATTTTTTAAGCCGTTATACCAGCCCAGACGTCCCACAATTCTTTCTTCTGCAGAACCCCGAACCGAACAGGTATTCACAACCGCAAGGTCTGCCACCTGGGGAGAAGCAGCCTTCTTCCAGCCTCTTGCAATAAAAAGCTGCTCAACAGAAGCCGATTCTGCAATATTCATTTCGCAGCCATAAGTTTCTATAAAATAAAACACTGTTTTTTCCTACAGGTCACCATATTGAGCACAGGCATAAGCGTCATGAAAGTGAATGCTTTCATAATTTGTACATTCTACGGTAAACCATTTAAAATTCATATTTTTTAAACCGATATAAACTTCTCTTACTACGTCTTCTACAAAGCGGGGATTATCATAGGCGTGTTCTGTTACAGCCTTTTCATCCTGTCTTTTTAAAACCGAATACAAAGGAACTGATGCACATTCTTCTATCATAGAAATTACATCTTCTATCCAGAAAAATTCTGTGTAAAGAAGCTTTACCTTTACTGTTCCCCTCTGGTTATGAGCCCCGTATTCAGAAATTGCCTTGGAGCAGGGACAAAGAGTTGCGACAGGCACTTCTATGGAAACAAAAAATCTGGAAGAAGCCTGGCAGCAGCCGGTAGAACCTTGCGCAGAAGCAGTTGAACCTTGTGCAGAAGCAGTTGAACCTTGCGCAGAAGCGGCCTCTGCTTCCGAACTTTCGCCTTCATAAGAACACTGATACTGCATTATCCCCTTCGAATGAGTTACAGGAGCTTCTTTTTCTATAAAATATGGAAAAGAGATTCTTCCAAAGGCCCGCTGGGCATCAAGTTTAATTCTGATTTCTTCCAGCATTTCAAGAAAATTATGCATGGAAATATCTGTATGATACTTGTGAAAAACTTCAATAAAGCGGCTCATGTGGGTGCCTTTGAAGTTTTTAGGGAGATTTACAAACAGATTTACAGTAGCGGTTGTGCTTTGATTTTTCTTAGTCTTATCTAAAACAAAAACCGGGTACTTTACATTTTTAACGCCAACCTTCTGTAAGGGAACTTCTCTTGTATCTTCTTCGTTTTGAATATCACGCATAATTTCTGCTTTTATTTTCCTTCATTCAATCTGCTCTGGGCACTCTCAAGAGTATTTACCATAAGCATTGCAATTGTCATTGGTCCAACTCCACCAGGAACAGGAGTAATAAAGGAAGCTTTTTCCTTTAAGTCATCAAAATCGCAATCGCCGATTAAGCGGAAACCTGATTTTTTACTTGCATCCGGAATACGGTTTACACCAACGTCAATTACAACTGCTCCGTCACGAACCATATCACCAGTCAAAGTATGAGGATGACCGCTGGCAACAACAAGAATATCTGCCTGGCGGGTAATTTCTGCCATATTTTTTGTTCCTGTATGACACATTGTTACAGTACAGTTTACATCTTTGCGGGCAAGAAGAATTGAAACAGGCTTTCCTACAATATTAGAGCGGCCAATTACAACCGCATGTTTTCCGGAAGTTTCAATTCCCATTTTCTGTAAAAGAACAATAATTCCGTGAGGAGTACAAGGCAAAAAGCCGGGACGACCAATCATCAGATTTCCTACACTTACTGGATGGAAACCATCAACATCTTTTGAAGGGCTTATAGCCATAATAATTTTATCTTCATCAATATGTTTTGGAAGAGGCAGCTGAACAAGAATGCCATGTACAGAATCATCTTTATTAAGTTTTTCTATTAAATCAAGCAATTCTTTTTCTGAAGTATCTTCAGGCAATTCTATAGAACGGTCGAGCATTCCAACTTCTGCAAGAGCCTTTCTTTTTCCTGTTACATAACTTACCGAAGCAGGATTATTTCCAACAAGAATAACAGCAAGACAAGGAGCAATGCCTTTTTCCTTTAATTTGCTTACATTTAATGCAACTTCTGCACGAACATCACTGGCAATTTGTTTTCCGTCAATTATTACAGCACTCATAAGTAACCTTTCAACATTAAGATAGTTTTATTGATAAATACTAACAAAATTAGTATATTCTTAAAATATATTAAAAAAACAAAAGGAACAATATGAAACGCATTCTTTCTATCTTGCTTACATTATGTCTTTGTTCTATGGCAGTTTTTGCAGATGAGCAGGGCGACGAATATGATGATGGTTATGTTTACCAGCAGAACGGAGCCGGCGACAGATTCTTAAAAATTGAATTAGACGGCCTGTTTCCACTTAATTTTGGAGATTCATTAAAACCTGGCTTTGGTGTTAACTTAGGTTACTACAAATTCTTTTCAGATAAATTTGCTGTTGGCGGTGAAGTTATGGTTACCAACAGTTTCTCAATCGGTAACAAAGCTTTATTTATGATTCCTCTGACCGGCGGAATTATCTTCCAGCCTAGTGCAGGAAAATTTGAATTCCCTCTTCTTTTGAATGTGGGACTTGCTACAGAAACCTGGGCCAACATGTCTTACTGGCCTGCCCTTACCTTTAAGGCTTCTGCCGGCGTTTATTACAGATTTTCTGAATCCTGGTCTTTTGGTGCTTCTACAAGCTTTATGTCAATTACAGAACTGTTTGCAAAAAATCAAAAGCAGCAGACAGGTATGTTTGTAACAGGCGCTCTTAACGCAAGGTATCACTTCTAGGGGAAGGCTCCAAGGAAAAATTATGAAAAAAACAAGCAAAGTATTAATTATTTTATCTATATTCATATCTTTTATTTTTGCATCCTGCACAGATCCTGTTTTCTGGTATATTTCAAACGATGTTACTTCTGAAGAAGCAACTGTAAACGGAGTT
>JAEEGF012422089.1_pt1 | contig 16293 bp, 15 predicted proteins | sample 9134171 | NCBI WGS metagenome assembly JAEEGF01 (sample SAMN16246542, study PRJNA631951) | gut metagenome | biome: gut microbiome; feature: rumen; material: AP-attached | host: Bos | place: Iran: Karaj | collected 2018-10
TGCTTTCTCGAATCAATTCCTTCTCCTTAAAAATATTATTTACATGTCTCGTAATTACTGTTCGATCCACATTAAATAATTCGGTCATCTGTGCTTGCGAAAGCCATACTGTATCTCCATCCATCGGCACTGACAACGTTACTTCCTTGTCTTTCGTTTCAAATAATATAATCTCACTTTTCTTCACTAAAACCACCTCCCGCGCATATTACTTTTTTCCAAATTTTTTTGATTTCTTCCACAAACTGTCTATCCGGCTTAATTCCTGATAATAGTTTTTCAATTAATCCAGCCAGTTCCAATGCCAGTTCATCGTCTGTATAATACTCAAACAATTCTCTGATATTCACACTATGCAAATGATAAAAAATCATTAATGCATCATCCAAAACTTGCAAATGATTTGATGCACATGTAACTGTCTCCACGAAGGTATCTTTAACATTTTCACAGCTACATTTAATCACTGGTAAATTACCATTTATAAATGGTTCTTTAAAATCTACTGTATATCCTCCTTCCGGATGTTTGGCATATGCCAAATTATAACGCATAACCTGCTGTATATCATAAGAGTTAATTGCACGAATATCTGTATGGTCACTCCAAATCCCCAGGCTAGCATTGAACCCATATCTATCAAGGTCCGTATCCCTCATAATAATTCCTCTTATTGCTAAAAGAATGTGCTCGCAAACATATCTTTTGTCGAATAAAAGTGTAGAATCATTCAATCCCAAACTCAACCTTGAAACAATATTCTCGTATTGTCCTATAAAAATTCTGTTGTAAAAATCTAAAGCTTCGATACAAATTGTCACTTCATCTTCATTAAAAAGGAGATTTGTTTTACCTGTCTGTCTACGAATTCTCATCACCACTCTAGAAAAAGCCAATACAATCATTTCATTTTTATCAATAATGAATTCTTCCCCAGCTACATATATTTTATCCCTATCAGATGAACAATTCATAATATAAGAATAGTCATCTCCTACTCCATCTATTTGAGGTACATTATCGAAGCCTAGTAAAAAAGATACTTGGTCATCTTTTCCGACTATGTAGCCATTTTTATCCCAAACTTGAAATAATGATTTCAACCATGTATCCAGTTTTTTCTTACTCTCAAGTTGCTTTCTAAGGAATCCTGATATAAGTTTTAATCCATTACCATAAGGAAACTCAAAACCCATGTCGTATAATAATTGTGTACTTTCAATCCATTCGCCCTTCTTCGGCTTTAAATAGACTCTTCCTCTTGTCATATTGTCTCCTCCGTCGTCTTTACGTCGCACTACCGTATATACGTTTTTAAACGTATGTTTAAGCGATGCTTAATGAATAAAGCACCGCCATCAAATCTATTGCTTTAAAGCCTCTATATACCCCAACAATCTTTCTTTTTGTGATTTCTTAAGACTTTCAATTTCAATCAAAAGATCATACTCCTTTGTGCCTTTTGTAACCACTCGATAATCCAATTCCTCTACAGATTGAACCGTGTCCTGCAACAATTCATATGGTGTTACATTTAACACCTTACAAATAATCATTATTTTATCAGCAGACGGGTTTGTTTTCTTTCGTTTCCAATCACTAATAGTACTCTGTGCTATTCCCGTAGCTTTCGAAAAGTCCATCTGAGTAATTTCACGTTCTTCCATCAATTTAAAAATGCGTTCACTAATTGTCATTTTCCGCTCCTTTTTGCATTTATACGTTCTTTCGTATATCATCCGTATATACGTTATATTACTTCCATGTTCTGGCAATGTCAAGATGCTATGTCATCACTTTTTTTATACCAGACAGTACTGCAACCGTACTTTTTACAGTCATTTATCTCCATCCAATATTTCTGTAAGAAAAAGTTTTGTGGTACTAATCGTTAGTACCACGATTGTTTTCTATGTACTGAGCAAAATCAATTACCTTTACTGGCTCTCTCTTAGTAGCAATCCCTAATCGTTCCATGTCTAATTTAAAAAATTCACTCGGATATCCATACGCATCAAATCCCTCTGGCTGGCAGATATCTCTGTTCAGATACTCACTAAGTTCCCATTGATACTTTGCTTCTTTATCCAACTTTTTATCAAAATACTGTGCATCCATTACCATTCTGTTAATGCCACCAACCGATTTCCTACCATGAGTTTTTGTTACAGTTGTATCGCCTGACATTTTAAAATACTGCCCTATCTGTTCCTCTGAATATCCCATTTCCTGCATCACGCCATGAATCACACGGCTGATATACATTGTATAATAATTCCAGTTTCTTGATTCAATATCTGTCATTGCTATTGTATAACGATTACTTGCATTCACAATAAACAATACATTTCTTCCTTTTATTTTCGTCAAATGTGTGTCCCAGCAGAACACAAGTGAAGTACCTGCACTTTCTTCAATCTTTGTTGTTTTTAGTCGATCTTGAACTGCTTTTGTTGCACCGATTTCCATATGTATCACCTACTCATCTCAAGTATTCTTTTTACTTCATTCTGTAATTCATCACTAAAATCTGATAAATCTATTATATAATTTTCCATTCTCCACCATTATCTGGACCTTTTCGTTCTATAATACCTTTATCCTTTAATTCTGATATATATCTTGCAATTGTTCTATCCGTAACACCTAAGGCTCTTCTTAATTCATCAAAAGAAATACTCGGATTTTCTGAAATCATTTTCAATATCTCACACGCTTTAGAAATCTTCTTCTTAGAATATTCAGGCATTAACTGTTTAATTTTTTCTTCCGAAATTTCTATGACATTTTCTATGACATTTTCATCAGATTCCTTTTCCATCTTCATCACAAGTGTTACCTGATTGAGATTTGTATCTTCAATCAATTCAGGTTTTATCCATCCTTCTGACTTCCACACATCAAGAATTGTCGGGAATCCTGAGCCAGCACTATCTCCAAATCCAACCAATCTAAGCATAGTTTGCATATGAGGATTTCTTGACTTTGAATTGCCTCCACGATAAATATCCTCAAGCGGAAGTTTCAAAATTCCCGGATTTGTAAATTCAAACGAACTAGATCTCTTAATTACCTTCAACACCCCTGCATCCATTAAATAATCCGCATGAATAATCATATTTACAAAACCTTCACGAACTGCTTTGTGAATCGGAGTATCATCTATACGCTGAAGGCCACCTTCCAATTTAAATGGCTTTTTTAAGTCCTCAGTTAATTTAGGTGTTACTTTGGTGAAAAAATCAACAGTCTTATTATATCAATTAGAATTATTTTTTCAACAAATTTAATTTAACATGTATGTAATGCATATTACCTTCGACCTAAAACGACTCGCATAGCGGATAAAGACTGATTATATTTCTTTTATTCCTCTTAACACATAACTTCTTCCATCACTCTTTACCTTAAATAAAAGATTTCCTTTATCAATTCTTGCATATGGTTTAGTATCTTCTTTTAATATCTTATATGCTCTAAATTCGTATAATTTTCCTTGATACAACACCTTAGGTTTCCCAAGCGTATATAAAAAACCATAATCATATGCTCTTAAGAATCTATCTATCTGATCATCGGGCATATCTAATGTAATCATTCCATCACAAGGTTTATCGCTAATTTTATGATATGATCCAGTTCCTGAATTATCAAATGAATCTATACTATTATCTATAAAATTCTTCATAAACCCAAGAAATGTCTCATAACCCAGTTTCATCTGCTTGCCAAGAAGTGTAAGTGATGTTTCATTATCATCGATCTTTATTTCTTTTTGACATATAATTTTACCTTTATCTATCTTATCACTTATAATATGCCACGTAATGCCTGTAACTCTATCCCCCATAAAAATCGTATGACTTTCTACATTCATACCTGCATGAAGTGGCAGCAAAGAATTATGATAATTAATTCCAAAAAAATTTTTGTGATTAACAATATCTTTAGGGAAAATATATGTATTTACCGCACTTATCACCTTCAATTTATACTTATTGATTTTACTTTCTAGATAAGCAGTTAGTTCTTCTTTTTTTACACATTTATATTCTATATTATTATCTTTACAACCCTTAGATACTAAAGAATTATCTGAATACTTTACTTCAAAAACAACCACACTAATGCCTTGTTTCATTAATGTGGCTGCTATTTGTACTGCTAATTCTCCAGTTCCTATAACTAGATATAAGCAATCCATTTATTCTCCTAATATTTCCTTTCTTGTTATATCATCCCACTTATCAATATCAATTCCTTTTTGACAAAGTAACGCATAGCTTAGTCTTTCTATACCAAAAGCAAAACATGAACTCATACATAAAGAGTTATTTGAATGAATATTATATGTTTTTGTAAAATGTGTTCTATGGACATTTGCAGAACTTACTGCACATTCTGTATTATTATGTGGAAGATTCACCTTTAATTCCTGTTTTGAATTTCCCATAATCTGAAAAATCTTAAGCTTCTTATAGTTATTTGCAAAGAAAGAATCATTAGCTGTCTGAATTGTACAATTTAAATCAAACTTCTCAATCCAATAATTCCATAATTTTTTTGCTTTCTCTATCATATCTAGAGTCTGCTTAAGTGTTCCTATACACACATATTCCTTCATATAAAACTCATTAAGTCTTGCAAGCTCTGAAATATTTTTATCCTCATTTCTAAAACACTTCCCTGATACCAAATAAAATACAGGTTTATCTTCGCTTATCACTTTATTTTTAAGCATTGGATAAATAGGCACACAAGCTGCATGACGAAGTATGTTTTCTGGCTTTTTAAAATTAGTTATACTAAAAATTTCTGGATCACTAATACCATTTTTAGAAAATCTGTCTAACAATTCTACATTACTTTTTATATTAGTCTCAAAACATAAGTGATGCGGAAAACTTTCAAAATACAAGCCTCTTTCATATTCATCAACTGGATAAAGAATTGAGTCCTCAAGATCAATAATATCTTCAAACATTTCATGTCCAAATTCTTCTATTTTTCTATTAAAGTATCTAAAAACCTTAAGAAAAATCCCGCTATAACCATATGCACCATCAGACATTTCTACAATACTTCCACACTCTATCAACTTTTCAAAAATAGATTCTTTGTTTATTGTTTTTTTATCCGTATGATTTTCTAAAACCTTTGTTGAAACATCTCTTTTTTTCTTTACCTCATCTAAATTAAGATAGCCTCGCAAAATTTTAATTTTGTCTAATACTTCTTCGTTTTTGCCACCTTCTATATTAAGCAAAACTTTATTCTCTTCCTTCTTAATCTCGTATATGTATTCTGATACATATGTAAGCATATCCACAAATGTAGATACTTCAGCTTTTTCAATATCAGATATATCTATCTCTAAAATCATGTCTAACTCCTTTTTATTCCACAGACTTTAACGCCTCAACCATCACTATTTTCTTAATTTTTTTATTTAGCAAAATATTAACAACCAAAGTAACACCAACTACCACAAGAGTTGCAATAATATATGTCCTAAGGTTGACTATCGCTATCCATTCAAATGTATCAAATGATATAATTTTTACATAAAGTTTTAAAAATGCTCCACCTATTAACATTCCAAAAATCCAGCCAATAAGCGTTGTTATAATACTTTCTGATATGGATATACTTCTTATTTCTTTCATATAAAAGCCAAGCACCTTCATAGTTGCATATTGCCTGATTCGTTCAACGTAATTTAGAATTCCTAAATTGTATAGAATTACAACGCTAAGCATAACTGAGGCTAAAAGTAAGAGTTTAACAACAGACATGACAGAATCTGCCACAGTTTTAGTATTATTTAACTGTTCTTCTCTAGTTATGCAATTTTTAACTTCATCAAGATTTCTATAATATTCTGCATCCTTTTGATCCGTTAAAAAACTGGTTGGAATAAATTCAATTCCTGCATCCTCAAGAGCATCCTTTGAAAAAAATATTCCCTGTGGCGTTAGCGTTTTAGTTATAGCATTTACCTTTATCTCTTTAAAAGAGTCATCACCATTAACTTTAATACTAATAGTATCTCCTGCCTTAATACCTAGTTCATCTGCTAAATGTCTAGAAACTACAACACCTGCATCCTTTATATTTATCTCATTGTCATCATTATCATAAAAATGATAATAATTTCCATCCTCTAGGGCTGTTAAGATAGTCTTTTTATCCTTTAAGTCTGTCTTTATTTCAACACTATTCTCATATAGATATTGAAGTCCATCTTCTCCTTCTAACACACTACCAGGTATTTTTAATATACCTTTTATTTCATATGTAAATTGCTTAGAAAAAACATAATCATTAGAGCCGTTAATGGAATCTTTAACGCCAAGACCTGCTATCATTAAAACCATTCCACCAAGTACACCAACTATTCCCATTATAAATCGCACTTTGTTTTCAGACATATTTCTAATAGCCAATCTAAATTCATAAGAGAAATTACTCAAGAAATATTTATCCTTTAGCTCTTTTTTTACTCTGCCTTGATTTATATTTCCTCTTAATATATCTGTGGTTTCGCTTTTTAAAACTTTTCTTACAGCCAGCACTGCTGCCATACTACAGCAAATGATTATAATCGCTATAAGTATAAAACTAGAGGCTGAGAATACTAATTTCCACTCAGTTAAATAAAGCGTAGTCTTTTTCACATTTAATAAGACCTTAGAAACCGTAAGTCTGCCGATTAATAGTCCTAGCAGACCGCCTAATAATGGCGTAATAAGTCCATAAAGGGCATAGTGAAACTTAATCTGTCTAGACTTAACGCCTAACCCCTTTAATGTACCAATAACTTGAGTTTGTCTGTTAACAAGTCTAACCATTGATGTATACATAGTAAGTAAAGACAGCAAAATAAATACTAGAGAAAATAGGGTAGCCATCTTTTTCATCTGCTCTACTTCTTTTTCTACTCTAGAATATGTCGTATAATCAGCTCTTTTAGTTACTGATACAAATCTCTCTCCAAGAATTTCACTTAGCATATCGTCAGTTATCTCACTACTAGTTGTAATCTTTGCCAACGTATAATTTATTTTAGAATTTAATTTTAAAAAGGTATTATTACTAACAAAACCATATCCATATTTTTCATAATTAGGAACAGTTTCTGTAATAGCTCCAGTATAATAAATATATTCCGGTGAATGAATGGTTCCAAGAAGTGTAAGTGTCACCTCTTCACCCCAGGCGTTTAATAAATATACATCATCTCCTATATTTAAATTGTGCTTTTCTGCATAATCCTTATCAAGATAAATTCCCTCTTTATCTTCTTTATAGGTTTCTCCAGAAATAAACGTAAATTTACTAACGTCAAAATTATTAACGGTATTTACCTCGATTTCACTCTCTCCATCAACCGTATTAAAGCTTCCCTTACATATAAGAGAAATTTCTAAATCCTCCTCTAAGTCCTTAATGTCACTAACATCATCATCAGTAATATTTGTAGCAGAAACATATAGATTTGCCATATTAGTTTCATCAACTTCTTCTTTAACAGTACTACTTAGGCCTGTCCATACTGATGCCATTCCGGAGTATATCATAACTGAAATAGTTGCCATCAAAAACACAGCTATAAACTGCGTGTAATTTTGTTGTACATCTCTTAGCATTTTTTTAATCAAGTATTTCATTACCAAACAACCTCATCTATTTCTAATGGATTCTCGTTTACAGTGTCACTAACTACCTTACCGTCCTTTACTCTAATTACCTGATCTGCAATTTTTTCAAGGGCTGAATTGTGTGTTACTATTATCAATGAAATACTGTGTTTTTTTGACGTTTCTTTTAGTAGTTTAAGAATCATTTTACCAGTCTCACTATCAAGTGCTCCCGTAGGTTCATCACAAAGCAATACTCTTGGATTTTTCACAAGAGCTCTTGCAATTGCAACTCGTTGAAGTTCACCTCCAGACAAATTCTGTGGAAACAGATTCTTTCTTTTTTCTAATCCTACAGCATTTATTACTTCATCAACATCTAAGCTATCACTTACCATATCAGCTGTTATACCAACATTTTCTCGAATAGTAAGCTGTGGTATAAGATTATAGAACTGAAAAACAAAGCCTATCTTTTCTCGTCTATAATTCTCTAATTCTTTTTCTGAATACTTTGATATATCTTCTAAATCCAATAGTATTTCTCCACTTGTTACAGTATCCATTCCTCCAAGCAAATTAAGAGTTGTGGATTTCCCTGAACCTGATGGTCCAAGGATAACTGTGCACTTTCCGTCCATTATCTTAAAACTGATATCATCTACAGCCTTAATTACGGAATCTCCCATCTGGTAATATTTTTTTACCTCTTTTAACTCAATCATTTTTCTCTCCCTTTTTATATGTATTTTATTAAATCAGGATAAAATTCATTTATTTCATCAAAATTAATTACCATACCAGAGCAAAGAGGAATATTATCCTCTCTTTGAAGCCCCGCCATAGTATGCTGAAAGTAATTATAGTTATTAGGAAATAGTATCAGTGAAATAGCTTGAATCAAAACTCCATAAAAAGACGAAGGTACTAAATTGGTAAAATAAAAGTTCCTATTTTTACCAACAATTCTACCTAACATCTTCCATGGACAATTAAACAATCTCATCATATTTAAAGTTACCTTTGATGCTGTATCACATGGGGTTATCTCCTTTACAAAATCATCTACCATCAATCCATTATGAAAAAAATTGCCATCTAATTTAAAGGCATCAATAGCACCAATTTTTCCGTTGCTAAGCATTTTCAGGTCTTTAGCATTAAAATGAACATTTTCTTTTAATAAATATTCATCATCATTAATTACTAATTCATCTTTTATTTCAAGTCCTGCTTCGCATTCATAGGCAACAGTTTTATTAAGAAACGATCCATAATCTAGCTTTCCATCAACTAAAAAATGATAAAACGAGATACCTGCTGCAACCACTTCATATGTATGTCTACAATGATAGTTTTTTGTGTATTTTAATATTGAAAAATCACTGTTTATATTTTTATTTAGCAAATAGGATTTTAATGTTTTATCTAAATATTTGCCTGAGCAAACCATACCTTGTGATCCTTTAAAGTTATCGTATAAAGAAATATCTTTTATAATACCGTTTGCATCAGCAATAATTTCAATAAATGTTGGAAGTTTAATATCGGTTGTTTTCATTCTTGCCATATTACATTGATAAACAAGAATTGATACCTTATCAGCATCACGCTTAACTTCTCCTCTTATTACTCTCATAGCCAAGGTGTTATCCAAATACAATTTATCAATTTCATTTTTAAACTCGTTAATTGTCTGCATTCTCAATACACCCTATAACATACTCAATAAATTTTTTTGGAGAATCGATTAAAGTTAAGTCATTAGTATCAAACTTTACATTAAATTCGTCCTCTGTATCTGTAACTAATGAATATAGACTTAATGAATCTAATCCCAACTCTTCAAAGGATTCCACACTCAACATTTCATTTTCATCCCATCCATATCTATCTGCTATAAAATTAATTAATTTTTCTTTCATCAAGCTCTCTCCCTTATGCGAAAAGCATTTTTTTATTATCTGGTATTCCTGATACAGCCCACTTTTTAAGAACCTTTTTATCTATTTTCCCAGCTAAAATAGTTGGCATGTCGCTTATTAAATAAAACTTGTCTGGTTGCTTATAGTTTGCTAGGTTTTTAAATACATATTTTCTTATGTCGTTTTCACGGATATTTTCTCCGGGTCTAAGTACAACAAAAGCTATTAATTCTTCTCCTAGAACTTCATGTTCTTTTCCAACTACAGCTGTCGTCTGCACTTCAGGAATTTGTAAGATAACTTCCTCAATATCACTAGGATAAACATTAAATCCACCTCTAATGACCATATCTTTACATCTACCTACAATGCTTATATTTTCATCATCATAGTATCTTGCCAAATCTCCAGTATATAACCAACCTTCATCATCGATAACTTCCTTTGTTTTTTCAGGATTCTTATAATAACCATCCATAACATAGCCTTTAATTGCTAATTCTCCAATCTGACCATGCTCTACTGGTTTATGATTCTTATCAACTATCCTAATTGATACACCTGGTATCGGTCTTCCTACTGTGTTATATCTAATTTCTTCAGAATCATCATATCTTGTCATAGTTGCAACACTAGTGCCCTCTATAAGTCCATATGCATTTAGTAATCTAAGCCCTAATCTTTTTTCAATTCTTTTTGCTAATTCAGGACTGCAAAGCGACCCTGATACAACTATTTTTCTTAATCCTGTAAATCTTGCAAAATTTATCGCCCTACTATTAAGTAGCATTGTCCACATAGTAGGCTGTGTATGAAAAATAGTGTTTTCTCCTTTTGATATTTCTTGCAAAATATCATTAGTATTAAAGCTACTAATCATCTTAAACTTAGAACCTACTGAAAAGTCAATTAACATACTAAGAAAACCTTGTGCTGAATAAAGAGGAGCTATGGAAAATGGACTATCTTCACAATCTGTCCAAACCTTTGCGGTATATAAAGAGATATTTGTTACGCTATTATTTTTTAGTACGACTCCCTTTGGTACTCCTGTTGTTCCAGATGTATACGATATCATCGCAATATCTTCGCCTGTTATATTGTTAAGTTTCTCTTCTTTATCCGAATAAATATCAGAAAATTTCTTAATTTCCTTTATCTCTTCATCTAAGTTTTCCTGGCAATAATACACTTTATTTATTTTTATATTATCCTCAACGAGCGCATTATATATATCCTTAAACTTTAATTTTCCCTGATGTTCTTTTGAAATAAAATAACAGCTATCACTATCTTTTATTACTCTAATTGCTTCATTAGTATTCCATCTAGTATTAATAGGAATAGGTATGGCGCCAATATAAAACAATGAAAAATATGACATTATATATTCCATACAGTTTTCTAGGATAATAGCCACATGGGTACCTTTATTTACACCATCTTTTATAAAACCAAAAGATAGAGTCTTTATATTTTTGTAAAGTTCACCATATGTTATCTTATAGTCGTCAAAAATTAATGCTATTTCATCTTTCTTTTCACTACAAATACTGTCTATTAATTTTCTTATAGTGTTATTATCCGAGCCCTTTAACTTATTAATAGTCTCTGCTATCTTCAATGGTGAATCGAATTCAGTTAAATCGATATTTTCCAAATCAAATTCAACATTAAATTCATTTTCTAATTCAAACACCAAATTAACCAAATCAAGTGATGATAATATTCCACTCTGTGTAAATGATTTTGAAACTGGTATCTTTTCTAAATCTGGGAAATTTCTTTTTAGTAGATCTATGACATCATTTTCTGTAACAAATTCCATTTTTTCCTCCTATATTTTTAATGTAAAAAATGCCATACTTATTCCATTACCAAAACCAAGGATAACAATAGGCTTGTTACTACCAAGAACCAACCTACCCTCTTCAATGGATTTAGCTATAGCTAATGGAATCGATGCACATCCAATATTTCCGTGATTTTCAACTAAATCAACAGTTTTATCCGATGGGAGATTTAGAATTTCTACTGTCTTTAATGTCAAATACTTAGTTATTTGATGAGGTATAAAAAGTCCGATTTTGTCGAAATTAATATCGTACTTTTTAAACATTTCTGAATAAAAATTCATTGCTCTATTAAAATTTGTCTTTATCATTTCTTTAGACTCATTTTGAAAATAAGCCTTACTAGGATCATGGGCAAAATGTGTTCCACTTCCCCATAAAACACCATCATCCCAATATTCTGATGATGTCCTAAATTCATTCTGCATGCAATCCTCTTTACTACCTTCTACTGCTGTAACCACTATTGCACCACCTGCATCGCCTAGTGAAAAGGTAGCATTAGCATTAGCTATCTCCTTAGGATCGTCGTAATGCATCTTTAAATACCTACTTAATATTTCTCCTGAGCATATTAAGATATTTTTAGCTCTACCTGTCTCAATATACATATTAGCAATCTCTAATCCGCTTAAAAAAGCATTGCAGGCATTTTTTATATCATAACAATTTGCATTAATACAACCCAAATCCTCTCTTACTTTCATAGCTGTTGCTGGTTCCATAAAATCGGATGAAATTGCACAAAATAGCACCATATCAATATCTTCCGGCTTTAACTTTGCCATTTCTAGTGCCTTTCTTGACGCTCTTACAGCATAATCTGATGCATCTTCATTATCGTTTGCAAAACCTCGCTTATTTACACCACTTAATAATTTTGACATACCCTTTCTAATTTTGAATTTGTCAAAATCCATCATAGCCTCTAATTCCTCAGAGGTTACTTCTTTTGTTGGTAACTCATATCCTGCTCCAACAATTCTTAGAACCTTCATTTAGTTTCCTCCTGATGTTATTTCGTTCCGGTTAGATATAACTAACGAAAGTTATTTTAATATTTAGAGGAAACTATGTCAATATTTTTGTGTATTTATGATAATTTTTATCAAAGAAAAAAGGAACCAGAATATAAGACGTTACCTCACATTCCGGTTCTTTACACATATCTTTACATATCTTTTATTATGTATCCTAGTTCTCTTTAGTTTTGTTATTATTCATCTATATACAATTCATCTTCTTTTACTCTACATCTAAGATAAAGAATCTCTACTCCCTCTTTTTTCGCTTCCTCAATTACTTCGCTAAAGTCTGGATCTGTTGCTTTATTAGGTAGACATATATCCACGCCTTCCATCTGAATAACAAAAGATGAAAAACAGATTTGGACTTTATTCTGGGATAATTCCGATACAGTTTTTTCTGAGAAAAACAGTATCATAATCGTATCACGACATAAAAAAGGCCTGAAATCATGTTAAAATAGGCATCTTATTTCAAAAGCTTTTTAATTTTCTTCTCATTCTGCTTTGTAAAATCAGAAAGTTCATAGGATCTTACACGTTCCTTAACCATATTCGGAACAACAAATCCATTCTTAACGAGAGTTGCAAGTCGATTAATGACAGTTTTATTGGTAACATTTAGATCTTTACTAACTTCAATAGGTGTGAACTCTCTTCTATAATCCTTCATCAACAGCAAGAGTAATTCTTTCTCCTTACCCTTCAGATATGAAAGACTACCCTCTAACTCTTCGCCGTTTGAACTCTCCGATAATTCGCAAACCTTATTGGAATACAAAAGCACCATGCGAAGGAAGTAATTAATCCATATCTCCGGATGCGGTGGGTTATCTCGTCCCGAGTAATACAATGATGGCAGCCCCATCTGAATGGACTCATAATATTCATCAATGTCATACGCAAAGTACTCTTCTAACGAACCTATTCCATTAAACCCATATCCATTGATGTCCAAAATGTATCCCGAAAGAAGTCTTGCTGTTCGTCCGTTTCCATCTTCAAATGGGTGTATGGTTACAAGCTGATAATGAACTATCGCTGCAACTATAAGCGGATGATCATCTGTCGTATTTACATACTCTACCAATTCATCCAACAAATCCGGTATGTCTATAAACTCCGGCGGAATATAATCAGGATTTCCTGTCTGAGAATCATATACAGCAAACAGGACTCCCGGTGGCATCGGCCCACGCAATCCTATTTTTTCTTTTGAAGCTCCCTTTTCAACATACTTCTGTACATCTAATATCAGCTTTTTAGAAAACTTCTCCTTATTTTTCGCCTTCTCTTCCAAATAATTTAATGCCAGAAAATAGTTACGCACTTCCTGCTCCGGCTTTAGATAATGTTTTCTTTCATCACTATCTATAACCTCATCCACCTGCTTCTCCGATAAGGGATTTCCCTCTATCTTGGTAGATGCGTATGAACTCTTCTTTTTTGAATTTTTACGTAACTTACTTGCTACAACAGCAGGTAACGAAACCTCGTATACCTTATATCTGTTTCTATCAATCTCTGTAATATATTTAAGAATCTCGTTTGATAAAGTGGCTTTAATCATAAAAAGCACCCTCCTAACATATATAGTATAACACGAGGCTATTGATTTTTTCCATTATTTTTACACTATTTTTACACTATTTTTCATTAGTAGCTCCACTTTTTTTGATATTTTGGTAGACATTTTATAGACATGCTTAACCATTTTATAAAGCTACATAATTATACTTCTTAGTTTTATACATAATCTTCGACAAAACATAAGAAACGAACCCAATTAAAATATTTGCATAAACAGTAATAATGTAAAATGATTCTACCACATTTCCTTCATTTTCATTTATAAAAGAGATTGGTAAAATACATGCATAACTATTTATTCCTTTTTTTCCGTCGACCACGCCGATTATCCATGTAATGTCACTATTAGAAGTTATGTTGGCACATAAAAAATAAGCTTCTAAGCCTACTATCACTCCACCTATTATTAACAACGTAAGAAGAGCTAAGAACTTGTTGTCAATATTTTTGATTAGCTGCAACAAAAAAATTAATAATAATAAAAATGAAATTACTGCCACAATTTTACTAATAAAATAAATTCCACAAATCTTCATCTTTAATGACATACTAAACTGATTTAATGCTAAATATCTTACTAAACCTAGCGTAAAATACAACATCATAAATCCAAAATAAATAACACCCTTTTTCTTAAGTATTTCATATTTTGATCTTGGACTTAGTAACAGCATTGTATCGTTACAAAGGTAAAAATATCCATAATAATCCCATATACAATATCCCACTATAAATATCCATGATAACATTTGCCAAAATGAATAAATTGTATCAACACCATTTTCAACATGTATAACATTCAATAATTCCAACACATCTAATAATATTTCAATTGCAATTATTGCTCCCATTAAATAACGTTTTTACTATCTTGTTTTTTTATCTCTAAATTAATATTTTTTAAAATTGTGTTTTTTCCACGTTTTACACTTAAATTTTTTATTATCATACTTCTCACCTAAAACAAAAAAGCTACTATATGGCTCTCGCACATATAGTAGCTTTGAATATATACTGAATTTATGTTTAAAAATTCTGCTGCTTTATGAAATAATTCATATCACTTATATTTAACTACAGGCTTATTCAAATTCTATAGTAGCTGGTGGTTTACTTGTGCAATCATACATTACACGGTTTACACCCTTAACTTCGTTAACAATTCTGTTAGCTACCTTAGTTAATACATCCCAAGGTATCTGAGCACAGTCAGCTGTCATGAAATCTGATGTCATAACGGCACGAAGTGCGATAGCATAATCATATGTTCTGCCATCACCCATAACACCTACTGAACGCATGTTAGTAAGTGCTGCGAAGTACTGACCAAGATTCTTATCAATCCCTGCCTTAGCAAGTTCTTCTCTGTAAATGTAATCAGCATCCTGAACAATCTTAACCTTCTCAGCTGTTACTTCACCGATAATTCTAATTCCAAGACCTGGGCCTGGGAATGGCTGACGGAATACAAGATTTTCTGGAAGACCAAGTTCAAGACCAGCCTTACGAACCTCATCCTTAAATAACATACGAAGTGGTTCAATGATTTCCTTGAAATCAACGAAATCTGGAAGACCACCAACGTTGTGGTGAGACTTAATTACTGCTGACTTACCAAGACCTGATTCAATAACGTCTGGGTAAATAGTTCCCTGTGCAAGGAAATCAACAGCACCAATCTTCTTAGCTTCTTCTTCGAAAACTCTAATGAACTCTTCACCAATAATCTTACGCTTAGCCTCTGGTTCTGTAACACCAGCAAGCTTGCTATAATAACGCTCCTGAGCGTTAACACGAATAAAGTTAAGGTCGAAATTACCATTAGGGCCAAATACAGCCTCAACCTCATCGCCTTCATTTTTTCTTAAAAGACCGTGATCTACGAATACGCATGTAAGCTGCTTTCCAATAGCACGAGCAAGTAAACCAGCTGCAACAGATGAATCAACACCACCTGATAGAGCAAGTAAAACCTTACCGTCGCCTACCTTTTCACGAATCTGGGCAATTGTAGTTTCAACGAAAGAATCCATCTTCCAATCACCACTACATTCACAAACATTATATAAGAAGTTTCTAATCATCTTCTGTCCCTCAACAGAGTGCATAACCTCTGGATGGAACTGAACTGCATATAACTTCTCAGCCTCATTCTCCATTGCTGCAACTGGGCAGTTTGGAGTATGACCGATTACCTTAAAGCCCTCTGGAGCCTTAGCAATATAATCTGTATGACTCATCCAAGTTATTGTCTTAGGGC
>JAEEGF010535875.1_pt1 | contig 16290 bp, 18 predicted proteins | sample 9134171 | NCBI WGS metagenome assembly JAEEGF01 (sample SAMN16246542, study PRJNA631951) | gut metagenome | biome: gut microbiome; feature: rumen; material: AP-attached | host: Bos | place: Iran: Karaj | collected 2018-10
CTTAGAAATCTCTGTTCTCATCTGAACACGAAGCTTAGCATCAAGGTTTGAAAGAGGCTCATCCATAAGGAATACCTTAGGATTACGAACGATTGCACGACCCATAGCTACACGCTGTCTCTGACCACCTGAAAGAGCCTTTGGCTTTCTGTCAAGAAGCTTCTCAAGGTCAAGGATTCTAGCTGCCTCACGTACCTTCTTATCGATTTCATCCTTTGGTACCTTACGTAACTTAAGACCAAATGCCATGTTATCGTAAACTGTCATATGTGGGTAAAGAGCGTAGTTCTGGAATACCATTGCGATATCTCTGTCCTTAGGCTCTACATCGTTCATAAGCTTTCCATCGATGAGAAGCTCACCTGAAGAAATTTCCTCAAGACCAGCGATCATACGAAGTGTTGTAGACTTACCACAACCAGAAGGTCCTACGAAGATGATGAACTCCTGATCCTTGATGTCAAGATTGAAATCCTTTACAGCGTGGAAGCCGTTAGGATATTTTTTGTTAATGTCTTTTAATTGAATGTCTGCCATTGTAAAAATCCTCTCTTTTCTAAAATCTTTATGGGAATCTCCCTTTAACTAAATACGATTATAGAAAATGAACAAATTGTGAACAATGTTAGAATAACCAAAAATTACAAAGACCTTTCGGTATTTTAACAACCCTATGTGAAAGCTGCACAAAAGTAGATTGGATGAATTGGATAATTATTCCATACTTCCATTATTAATTGATTCTATTAGGAAAGAATATGGTATAATACTAGATAATTATGGAGAATAGCAATATTAGACGCTTGAGTCTGATGAATAATTGGGAGAATTGAAAATGGAAGCACTTAAGTATAGAAATCGATTGAAACGATATCTAAGATTTCCTCTATACATGCTTATTATCTTTATAATAGGCTGTATCATTATGAGCTTTGTAAATCCGCGATTGGCAGGAATCTTAATTCTATTTGTTCTAATATATGGATTGGTAGTTTTAGCCTATTACAAAGCAAATCTTAAAGCATTTAAAAACACAGTAATTGAATATGCCGTTCATTATGGAACTGTTCAAAGGGAGCTCCTTAAGAAATTTAGACTTCCATATGTGCTGTTAGATTCAACAGGAAAGATTATGTGGATGAACGAGGAGTTCTGTAATCTCGTTGAAAAGACCAAGAGCTACAACAAATCAATCACCACAATATTCCCTGAGATTACCCGTGAAGGTATTGAACATGCCAAGGACGATAATTTCGACCTGAACCTGGAATACAATGATAGAAAATATCGTGCAGCTATCCAGCGTCTTGATTTAACAGAACCATTATTAGGAAGTGGTATTTTATCTAATCTCGATGGAAGTTCTGATGGAATGGTTGCCATCATCCTATTTGATGAGACTGATGTTCAGGAAACAAAGGCTAAGATTAATGATCAGGCTATGGTTATGGCTCTTCTTTATATAGATAACTATGACGAGGTCTTTGATCAGGTTGAGAATGCTAAACGCTCTATGCTTTTAGCATTGTTAGACAGAAAGATTAATAAATACTTTGGCGAGGGTGATGCTATTGTTCGCCGATTGGAAAAGGACAAGTATTTAATCACCTTCCAGAGAAAATATCTGGATTCCTTTGAAGAAGATAAATTCTCTCTTGTAGAGGATATTACTACTATAAAAATGGGCAATGACAGAGATATTACAGTCAGCATAGGTGTGGGCCTAGGTAGTGAAAGCTATACACAGAACGCCCAGTATGCTCATATGGCTATCGACCTGGCTTTGGCCCGTGGTGGTTGTCAGGTTGTTGTAAAGAATGGACAGAATGTTTCTTATTACGGCGCTCATGGTAAGGAAGTAGAACGTACCACTAGAGTAAAGGCACGTGTTAAGGCTCAGGCTCTTAGAGAGCTTATGGAAACAAGAGACAGAATCATCGTTATGGGACACAATCTTTCAGATGCAGACTGTCTTGGCGCTTCAGTTGGTGTTTTCTGTGCAGGTCGTGAGATTGGAAAGCCTGTAAACATCGTTATCGACACCATCACAAGCTCTATGAGACCAGTGGTAGAGAGCTTCACTGAAAAGGACGAATATCCTAGCGATATGTTCATTACAAGTGAACAGGCCATTAACCTTTGTAATGACAATACTCTGATAATGGTAGTTGATACCAACAGACCAAGCATCGTAGAGTGCCCAGCACTTCTTTATAAGAATAGAAATATTGTAGTTATTGATCATCACAGGCAGGTGGAGGAAACTATTGAAAATCCAATCCTTTCCTACATCGAACCTTATGCATCATCTGCCAGCGAAATGATTGCAGAGGTGCTTCAGTACTTTGCAGAGAAGATTACACTCAATCCAACAGAGGCTGATTGTATTTACGCAGGTATCCTAATCGATACCAATAACTTTATGACAAAAACAGGTGTAAGAACCTTTGAAGCAGCTGCTTTCCTTAGAAGAAACGGCGCAGAGGTTACACGTGTTAGAAAGATGCTTCGTGAGAATATGGAGACCTATAAGGCAAGAGCTGAGGTTGTTAGAAATGCTGCCACATATCGTGGAGTATTTGCTATTTCAGAATGCGAGCCAGATGGTCAGCTTGAATCACCTACAGTTATTGGTGCACAGGCAGCAAACGAGCTTCTTAATATTGTAGGAATAAAGGCATCATTTGTTCTTACAAAGTTTATGGACAAAATCTATATCAGTTCACGTTCTATTGACGAGATTGATGTTCAAAGAATCATGGCACGCCTTGGTGGTGGTGGTCATGTGAATATTGCAGGCGCACAGGTACAGAATCGTACCTTGGAAGAGGTACGTAAGGACCTTGAAGAGACTATTGATAAAATGCTAGAAGAAGGAGAAATAAGACTATGAAGGTAATATTACTTCAGGATGTTAAGGCACTTGGAAAGAAGGGCGAGGTAGTAGAGGTTAGCGAGGGATACGCTCGTAACATGCTTTTCAAGAAGAAGCTTGGAAAAGAGGCTACAAATGCTGCACTTAACGACCTAAAGCTTCAGAATAAACACGATGAAAAGGTTGCCCAGGAGAATTTAGAGGCAGCACAGGCTTTTGCTAAGGAAATGGAAGATTGGAAGGTAGAGACAACAATCAAAACTGGCGAAGGCGGAAGGACATTCGGGTCTGTATCTACAAAGGAAATCGCTGAGGCTGCTAAGAAACAGTACGGAAAAGAAATTGACAAGAAAAAGATTGTTCTCGAGGACCCAATCAGAGCACTTGGAACATATGAAGTAAAGGTAAAGCTTCACCCACAGGTAACAGCTACACTTAGAGTTCACGTTTCAGAAGGAAAATAATAGGGGAAAATAATCACTTATGGAAGATGTTATTCGCAGACAAATGCCGAATTCTCTCGAGGCTGAGCAATCAGTTATTGGTTCTATGATTGTAGACCGTGATGTGATTGTGGAATGTTCGGAAATCCTCCTTAAGGATGATTTCTATCACCAGCAGTACGGGATTTTGTTTGAGGCTATAGTTGAGCTTTATAATGCAGGAGAGCCTGTTGATGAAGTAACTTTGCAGAATAAGCTCAAGGAAAAAGGAGTTTCGCCTGAAATTGCTTCTCTTGAATACATTCAGGAGCTGGTTTTAGGAGTTCCTACCACTGTAAATGCAAAGAGCTATGCCAATATCGTAAAAGATAAAGCATTACTCAGAAATATTATCAAGGTAAATCAGAATATAGAGAATATGTGCTTTGAGGGTACAGAAGAGGTTGATACCATTCTGAATCAGACGGAAAAGGATATCTTTTCATTGGTTCAGAATCGTGGTGAGACAGACTATGTGCCAATCAAGCAGGTAGTTATGAATGCAATCGCAAAGATTGATCAGGCTTCTAAGCAAAAGGGCGCCGTAACAGGTATTCCTACAGGCTTTATTGATTTGGATAGACAGACAGCAGGTTTACAGCCTTCGGATCTTATTCTTATCGCAGCCCGTCCTTCAATGGGTAAGACAGCCTTCGTACTTAACCTGGCACAGCATATCACACTTCGCGAGAATCTTTGCGCAGCAATATTCTCTCTGGAAATGTCAAAGGAGCAGCTGGTAAACCGTATGTTTGCCCTTGAATCAAGAGTAGACGCCCAGAAGCTCCGTACCGGTAATCTCCAGGAAGCAGACTGGGAGAACCTTATCGAGGGTGCCGGAAAAATCGGTAATTCAAAACTTATTATTGATGATACACCAGGTATTTCTATTAGCCAGATGCGTAGTAAATGCCGTAAATATAAGATGGAATTTGGACTTTCCATTATTATCATCGACTACTTGCAGCTTATGTCTGGCTCAGGAAAATCTGAGAGTAGACAGCAGGAGATTTCAGATATTTCACGTTCATTAAAGGCTTTGGCCCGTGAGCTTAATGTACCTGTTATTGCACTGTCTCAGCTATCACGAGCTGTTGAGCAGCGTCCGGATCATAGACCAATGCTTTCGGATCTTCGTGAATCCGGAGCCATCGAGCAGGATGCCGACGTGGTTATGTTCATTTATCGAGATGACTACTATAACCACGATTCAGAAATGAAGGGTGTTTCAGAAATTATTGTAGCTAAACAGCGTAATGGTCCTATTGGAACCATCGAGCTTACTTGGCTTCCTGAATACACAAGATTTGCTAATAGAGATAGAAGTCAGTACCATAATCACGATGAATAATAAACATAATATAAGGCCACGGGAAGACGCACCATTAAAGATTGCCTTCGGCAATGGGGTGCGTCGTGGCAAACAAAAAAGGACTAGCATATGCTAGTCCTTTTTGATTTGCATTAATTAGCCCTGTGAAATAGCACCTGTTGGGCAAACACCTGCGCAAGTACCACACTCAACACAAGCTGTTTCATCAATCTGGAACTGTGAATCGCCCTGTGAGATAGCTCCTACTGGACACTCTGGCTCGCATGTTCCACAAGATACGCATGAATCAGAAATTACATATGCCATAATTAAAATCCTCCTTAAAAATCTAATTAATAATAATTATCAATTAGTCAACTGATGAATAAATAATACATCTAAATTGTGTCTAAATCAAGAACAAAATTGTATTTTTAAGAATACCGCAAAAATCAAGGGATTAGAGGGTTTGAATAGACTAACCGCCGTTGATTTTGGCTAACAAAAGTTTAAATTGTGTACACAAATCTAAATAAACAAACAATTGTTAGTGAGGTTGTTCACTAGCAATTTTGTAAAATTAAATTGAATAAAATCACCGACATGAATGATAGGTCATTGATAAAAGGATTGAAAGATGTTATTATTTTAAAGAATTTTATGAAAGGAAGGATTATAAAATGGCAAGAGTTTCTAAGGCTACTATGATTGGCGAGCTTCTTCAGATCGATGCTGATGTAGCTCCTATTTTACTTAATATCGGCATGCACTGTCTCGGATGTCCATCATCTCAGATGGAGACAATCGAGGAGGCAGCTATGGTACACGGTATCGATGCTGATGACCTTGTTGAAGAGATTAATACATTTCTTGATTCAAAGGCATAAAAAAATGACCTGCTTGAGCAGGTCATTTTTTTATGCCTTTTTTAAATCTGTGCAAGCTGTTGAATTGCGTTGCCAGTAACCATTGTTTCGTAGTGCTCTGACATATATGCGTCTGTACCTACCACGTAATTCTGCTGGTCACTGTATTCTGATAAAATGTTGCATACCTTGTTGTAGTTCTCAGCAGAATCATCTGATTTGCTAACTACAAGATAGTATCTGTCATCAAATGGACTCTTATAAAGAGAATTTTTTCCTTTGTAGAATGTAGCAAGTACACCTGAAAGCTTAAGAACATCTTCAAGATTGTCGAAAACAAACATCTTTGTGATGTCTACAGGTAATCCCTTGGCTGCTGCTTTTTCAGGAGAAGCTGCGATAGCTTCCTGTGCTTTTGCTATTAAACTATTGAAGATATTAAGGATGTCATCTGCGGCTGCCTCATTAAATGGTTTTGCAGGAGCATCTGAAATATCTATATCGTCATCATCGTAATCGTCATCGCTTTCAGAGAATCGAGAGAAACGAGTATCCAGCTCGTCTGGACTATCGACTTTTGTAACTAAAAGAACGATGGATTCTGATGAAAGTGGAATAGCCTCTATCATAAGTGGAATATCTTCTGCTTCGAAACCGCACTGGTAAGAAGCCTGTTCCATAAGCTCTCTAAAAAGCTCTCGCGCCTTGGCAGAGCCATAAGCAAGCTCGGATAGCTTAATGTGTCGGCTAATTAAATCTTCTCTAGAAAGAGTGCATCTGATCTGGTTCTCGTTGATTTTTTCAATCTTCATAAAATCACCTCCCGAATCGAAAAAGATGCTGTAACTTTTCTTGTTCGACTATTATATATATATTATATCGGAATGTAAAGGAAAGATACTATAAAAATCGCATAAAAAAGTATTAAAATTTTATTAACAAAAAGTTATGAAAAATTACTAAAAGAAAAATTAGGGGTTGCATTATAATTTTATTCGTGATATAAAATTATCCGCGAGATGCTTTTTCCGAAAAAGGAAGGAGCTGATGTAATTGATACCAGAAGGTATTGAGAACAGGTACGAAGTTATTCGAATACTGCAAGAGTCAGCAGCTACGGCAGTTTTACTTGTTCGTTACAAACCGATAGGAGCATTAAGGATTCTTAAGGCTATTCACAAGGCCCATCCTAATGCGAACAGCATCCTATCCGAATCAAATCTTTTACAAGGGATAAAATCATCCCAAATACCCACTATTTATGAAGTAGAAGAAACAAATAGTATGGTTTATTTAGTTGAAGAATATGTAGAGGGAATTTCTCTACGGGAGTATTTGCTAGAAACCACTATAGAAATCGAAAAGCTTTTATATATAGCAATCGAGCTATGTAAAATTGTAGAAACTTTGCATACAGCAGGAAGTGAGACTGTGCTATACAGAGATATGAAGCCTGAACATGTATTTATGGAAGGGGATACAATAAAGCTAATCGATTTTGGTATAGCTATTAAAAAGTCTGAGATTAACGAGGCAAAGCCTCTAGGAACTAAAGGCTGGGCTGCGCCAGAACAGTTGAAAGGACAATACCTTGATGAGCGTTGTGATGTTTATGGTGTAGGAAAAGTAATTGGTTTCATGCAGATGAACAGTTATGCAAAAGATGATTTTAGAATTAAACAGATTGTAGAGCTTGCAACAAAGAAAGATGTAAAAGACAGATTAGAATCAGTCAAAGATCTTAGATATTTGTTGGAAAAACTGCAAGGAGAAAGAGTTAATAATAAAATCGGAGAAAAGCATCTTGAGAAGAAAATCGCAGTAATAGGCGCAAATAGTGCAGTTGGCACTACTCGCGTTGCTATATCTTTGTGTAAGTATTTCAATAAAAGAAAAATTGAATGTTATTACAAGGATATTGAAAAAGATACAGTACGAAAGCTTTGGATGAATCTAAAAAATGCCAGGCTACAGAAGGGTGTTTTATATCACGAGAGCTTTATGGGAATCATGGAATATGGTGAAAACATAGAGAAGCAAAACCCTCCCGACGGTTTGTACGTATTAGACTGTGGAACAAAAAGAGAGGTGCCGGTTGGAACAGATGTAATAATCTATGTAACAAGTGGTGCACCATGGCAGCAGGATGATGAAATGCCAGAATGGATAAATGATAATAAAGTTTATGTTATCAATAATTTCTCCAGTAGGTTGGAAAGCATCAGGCTGGCAAAAGAACTTAGGAAAAAAGTGTATAGGTATCCAACAGTTGGAGGTTTAGATATATCAAAAGATGAGGAAAAAGTTTTTTCAGCGATTTTCAAAAATGAAAGAGATTCTGTTATTTGTTAACAATAAAAAGAATAAAAAAATAATAAAAACAAAAAGAAACAAAATATGTGTGGTAGGTGTATCAAAAAAGATAGGTGTGACTCATCTGTGCTTATGCCTGGCAAACTTTCTTAGCTCAGCCTTAGGGAAAAGGGTGATATATGTAGAGCTTAGAAGGAATAGTCAGCTCTTAAGTGTAGTGGGGCTAAAGCAGGTTTTAATCGGAAAAATGATTGGCTATGAATATAAAGGCGTCAGATATGTATTAAGTGATGATACTGAGGCTATTAGACAATTGATGATGACTGAAAAAGCCTGGTTTGTAGTAGATATGGAAAGCCTGAATAATGACACACATACCATATTTACCAATTGCAATAATAGAATCATAATTGGATCTTTAAGTCCTTGGTGCAAAAAGGAACTTTACGATTTTTTTATTAATAATAACATTGAAGAATATGATATAGATAATATGCGTTTAGCATTGAAAAATAAAACGAAAAAAGAAAAAGATGATTTTTTGTCATATTACAATATTAAAGAATTTGATGTGCCATTCATTGAAGATCCATTTTCATTAAAAGAAGAACATTTTAACCATTTGTTTAAATTGTTAGCGTAGCTGCAGAAAGGAGGCAGGTTGTAAAAATGGATATAAACTGCTTGGGTAATGCCAGTATCACAGTAAACTTTTGGTAAAAAGACAAATAAACATCCTTTTATAGTAGATGAAGTAAACGAGGAAAAGGAAATGTTTGAATATGAAGTGGTTTATATATTTGGAGCGGAATTACCGCTCCTTTTTTTGTGGAAAAATTACCCATAAAAGTCTATAAAGTAGAATTTAATAGTAGGTTTTGTTATACTTTTTGTGAAGAATTTCTAGATAAAGAGGGAGATGCAATGAGCTACCATAAGAGAAAAAAGAGAAGAGGAATACCTAGAGGGTATGTATATATTGCAGCAGCACTTTTAGTGATGGTGTTAGCTGTGGGAGGAATTGCCTATATTAAAAAATATGCTCCTACAAAGGAACATATGGATTTGGCAGAGTACTTTAAAACAAATTATGATAACGAAGCAGCCGTTATCTTAAATGGTGAGTTTAAGGGCTCAACAGAAGAAGACGGTCACGGTTTAGCGATAGTTAAAGAAGGGAAACCATACCTAGAGGTTGGTTTTGTAAAAGAGAATATAGATGATGGATATGTATACGATTCATCTGAAATAACACTTCGATATGCAACAGATACACAGGTGTATACAGCGGTTGTTGGCAATAACGATTATACAGTAGATAAAAGTAATGAAAGTCTTGGATATCCGGTAGTAGTTGCGCAGGATAATACAGTTTACATTGCTACTGAATATATTGATAAGCTTTCCGATTATCAGTGGGAATATCACGAAGGCCCAAATAGAATCACTGTTAATACAGTAGGTTTTAAAAGTGATATAGGAATTATCAAGAGAAAAGGACAAATCAGAAAGCTGAACGGTCCAAAGAGTCCTGTGCTAGAGGATGTTACAAAGGGCGAGCAGCTCTATGTATTAAGAGATACAGGAAAGTGGAGCTATGTTGTTTCGGAAAAAGGTGTTTGCGGATATATAAAAAATAGAAGCTTTAATATAGAAGGCGATATATCAGTAGATGCAACAAATGATAGAAAATACAACCATATTTCAGTAGGCGATGGTATTTGCCTTATGTGGCATCAGGTAACATCACAGGCAGCAAATGGAGACATTGCAAATGTACTAGCAAGCTCACCTCTTGTTACCGTAATGTCACCTACCTGGTTTTATTTAAATGATAACAATGGTGGAATTGCTTCTATTGCAAGTACTAATTATGTAAATACTTGCCATGCTAATAATGTGCAGGTTTGGGGCCTTGTAAGTAATCTGGAGGATCCAAACGTAGATACAACTACAGTATTAAATACTACATCAGCAAGAGATAATCTTGTAAACAATCTGATTGCACAGGCTATCACATATGGCCTTGATGGCATCAATGTTGATATCGAGCAGCTTTCAGGTGCAGCAGCAGATGGATATATTCAGTTTATAAAAGAGCTTTCAATTAAGTGTGAGAAAAACGATATTGTTTTATCTGTTGATAATTATGTACCTACAGCATCATCTGCAATATACAACAGAAGTGAGCAGGCAAAGTATGCAGATTATGTCATTATAATGGGATATGATGAGCACTATTCTGGAAGTGAAGAAGCAGGCTCTGTTGCATCACTTGGTTGGGTTGAACAAGGAATAAAGGATACTTTAACTGAGGTTCCAGCAAAGCGGGTTATCTTAGGAATCCCACTTTACTGCAGAGTATGGGAAGTTGCAGAAGATGGTAGCATTGATAGCACAGCATACGGAATGAATGCAATTCAAAGCTATCTTAAGACAAATTCAGTTAATACAACCTGGGATGATTCATTAGGCCAGTATTACGGTGAATACACCAAGGGTGATAAGACATATAAGATTTGGGTAGAGGATGAAACTTCTATCGAAAAGAAACTTATTTTAATGGGTGAAAATAAGCTTGCAGGTGGAGCTTTCTGGAAAAAAGGCTTCGATAGTACAGGAATTTGGAATTTTATGGGAAAATACCTGAAATAACCAAAGACGCCTGTAAATGGTAATGTAAAACACAAAAAAATCATATTTTTTCCCGTAATTACGGGAGTTTCACATAGTTAAAAAGATTGTGTTCTAAGGGAAAAGTGTTATAATTTTGAGTATGATTACTAGGATTATGGATGTTTCTGAGGAGCCAATCAATATAGAGTTTATCAGAGAGGCTTCTGAGATTTTAAAAAATGGTGGTTTAGTTGCTTTCCCAACTGAAACCGTATATGGATTAGGTGGCGATGCCACAGATAAAGAGGCCTCTAGAAAGATATATCAAGCAAAGGGTCGTCCATCGGATAACCCTTTAATTGTACATATAGCTAAGTTTGAACAGTTAGAGCAGATTACTAAAAACCTGCCTGAGACAGCAAGGAAATTGGCGGATGCTTTTTGGCCAGGTCCTCTTACAATGGTATGTAATAAGAACGAGGTTATTCCATACGAGACCACAGGAGGACTTGATACAGTGGCTGTTCGTATGCCAAATAATCCAGTTGCACTGGCGCTTATCGAAGAAAGTGGCTGTATGATAGCTGCACCTAGTGCCAATACATCAGGAAGACCTAGCCCTACAAAGGCGAGTCACGTATATGAGGATTTATCAGGTAAGATAGAGGCTATATTGGATGGTGGTCCAGTTGATATAGGACTAGAGTCCACCATAGTAGATTTGACAGAAGATATAGTTACCATTCTTCGACCAGGATATATCAATATGGATATGTTAAAGGAAGTGGTTGGAGAGGTCAGAATGGATCCTGGCATTGTCTACAATGACAAAGGAACCACCAGCGGTGCCAAGCCAAAGGCCCCAGGAATGAGATACAAACACTATGCACCAAAAGGCGATTTAACAATCGTTTCTGGTGAGGAAGACAAGGTCGTATCTACCATTAATAAGCTTACAGCTGACAAACAAGCTGAAGGAAAGAAGATTGGCATCATTGCCACATCTGCAACTGCGGGCAGATATGAGCAGGGGGAGGTGCTGATTATTGGAGATAGAGAGGACGAGCAGAGTATCGCTCACAATCTATACGATATCCTTAGACAGTTTGATGAGTTAGATGTAGATATTATTTATTCAGAAAGCTTTGCCACTCCAAAGATTGGTCAGGCTATTATGAATAGGCTACTAAAGGCTGCGGGTCAAAAGACTATAGAGGTTTAGTAGCAAGGGATTTTATTCGGAGAATAAAGGAATGAAGAATATTAATAGAGTTATTTTTGCCTCGGGCAGCGGAACGTCCAGGTCACCTATGGCTACGGCCATATTCCACAGTTTCCCGCATGCCAGACCGATTATTTGTGAGGCCAGGGGATTGATTGTACAGTTTCCGGAGCCCTTAAATCAAAAGGCAGAGGCTGTACTTATAAGTAACGGCATAGAGCTAAAGGATTACTCCTCAAAACAGCTTATGGAATCGGATTTTTCCGATAATACGCTGGTTATCACTATGGAGGAGACCCAAAGGCAAAAGATTTTAAGTGAATATGTCAATGCCACAGAGGAAAACACCAGACTTCTTAATGAGATCGTGGGGGACGAGCTCGAAGTTATGGATCCTTATGGTGGTTCAGTGCAAACCTACGGTTTGTGCTATGAGGTTTTGAAGGTATCAATTGAGAAATTAATAAAGTTACTAGAGACTTAGGCACAAAATGTATTGGAGGATAGACCATGAGTGACAAGAGACTTGATTACATTAGCTGGGATGAATACTTTATGGGCGTTGCAGTATTATCGGGTATGAGATCAAAAGACCCAAATACACAGGTTGGAGCTTGTATTGTTAGCCAGGACAACAAGATTTTATCCATGGGCTACAATGGTTTTCCAAATGGATGTTCAGATGATGAGTTCCCTTGGGCAAGAGTAGGGGACCCTCTGGAAAATAAATATTTCTACACAACACACAGCGAGCTTAATGCAATATTGAACTATAGGGGAGGTTCACTTGAGGGCTCAAAGTTGTATGTTTCACTTTTCCCATGTAATGAATGTGCTAAGGCTATTATTCAGTCTGGCATCAAAACTATTATCTATGATAGTGACAAGTATGAAAATACACCATCAGTTATAGCATCAAAGAGAATGCTGAGAGCTGCTGGAGTTGAGTTCCGTCAGTATGAGCGCACCGGCAGAGAGATATCTATAACACTCTAAACCGGTATTAAGGAGCATCAATGAGGGACAAAAGAAAAACAAATAAAGAAGTGGCCAATTCTTTGGTGATGGTACTTCAATTTGGCATAAATGTTATAGTACCAATTTTGCTTTGTACTATAGTAGGAACCTTTATAACATCAAAAACTGGGGTAAAGGGTTTTGCAATAGCCGGAATATTAATTGGTATTGTGGCAGCTTTTAATGGAGCTTACCGTTCAGTTAAGGGGTATCTGAAAAATGAGGAAACCCCAGGACAGCGTGCGAGAAGACTAGAAAGGGAGGCTCTTAAAGAGAAGGATAGCTCAGGGGAATAATTGAATAGGATTTGACATGATTAAATGGATGAAGCGACTAAATCAGGCCCTGCCAGGACTGGTTTTTGGAATTCTTGCATACGGACTTGTTGTAGAGCTAATCGGAGTTTGGTTTGTCAGCGATAAAATCAGATATACAACTGGACTTTTATTTGGAATCGGATGTGCCGTAGGAATGGCTATTCATATCGCTATGATTATTGAAGAGTCAGTTAGAATCGGTGAAGGACATGAGAAATATTTGTCTTTTAAATCCGTAATGAGATATCTGGTTTTGTGTGCAATTATGATTACGATGACTTTTTTGAAGCTGGGAAATATGTTTACAGCAATCATCGGTTTACTTGGGCTCAAGGTTAGTGCATATGCACAGCCTTTGCTGATAAAAATTTTATCTAAGCATAAAGCATTAGGTAGAAAGTAATTAAAATTTCATAAAGGAGGTGAAAGTGTGACAGAAGGAATTTTGCTGGCCTCAAGCGATACTGTGGACATGATTAAAGGCTTGTTCAAGTACGAAGTGTTTGGACAGGAGGTTTGGATTACAACCTCTCATGTTTGCATACTAATCGTTTGGCTTTCATTGGTTTGTTTTTCTATCATCGCCAATCGAAAGCTGAAACGCGCCACTGAAGTTCCTGATACCTTCCAAAGTATCCTAGAGCTCATTGTTGGGTTATTGGATTCGATTGTGGAAGGAAGTATGGGTAAGCACGCACCAGTGTTTGCAAATTGGATTTGTACCATTTTCTGTTTCATTTTGGTGTCAAATCTATCAGGCTTAGTTGGTCTAAGACCACCAACAGCTGATTATGGCACGACACTGGCACTGGCATTAATTACCTTTGTTTGCATCCACGTAGTAAAGGTAAGGCATCAGAGTGCAAAGGACATTTGGATAGACAAATGTTCACCACTGCCACCATGGTTGCCAATTTGGCTTCCAATCAATGTGATTTCGGATATAGCAGTTCCTATATCTATGTCACTACGTTTATTTGCAAACGTTCTTTCAGGAACTATCATTATGGGTCTTGTTTATGGTTTGCTGGGAAAATTCGCTATAGTATGGCCTGCAGCATTGCATGTATACTTTGATATTTTCTCAGGTGCAATTCAGACCTATGTATTCTGTATGTTAACAATGACATACATAGCCCAGTCTTATGGGGATTCTTAAAATTTAAAAACAATATTTTAGGAGGAAAACATTTATGAACATTTCAGGTACAGACTTAATCAAAGCTTGTTCAGCAATCGGTGCTGGTCTCGCAGTAATCGCAGGTATTGGTCCTGGTATTGGACAAGGTATTGCAGCTGGTCACGGTGCAGCAGCCGTTGGACGTAACCCAGGTGCACAGGGACAGATTATGTCTACTATGTTACTTGGTCAGGCCGTTGCCGAGACAACAGGTCTTTACGGCTTAGTTATCGCCCTTCTGTTACTCTTTGTACAGCCACTAGTTGGTTAATAATTATCAGGAAGAAATAAATAAAAAGGAGGGCTAAAAGTTTTGGAAAGACTATTTGACTTGGACTTCCAATTGCTTAACGATGCTGTACTTTTAGCCATTGCCGTATTCTTCCTGTTCCTTATAATGTCTAACCTTTTGTTCAATCCAGCTAGAAAGCTGTTAAAGGACAGAAAAGATGGCATTGCAAAGGATATTGCTGATGCAAAGAAAGATAAGGAAGAGGCAGAGAAGCTAAAAGCTGAATATGAAGCAAAGCTTAAGGACATCAACAAAGAAAAGGATGCAATCTTAAGCGAAGCAAGAGCGAAGGCCTTGAAGAATGAAACCAAGATTATCAGCGAAGCTAAGGAAGAAGCTGCAGCTATCGTAGCAAGAGCTAATGAGGAAGCTGAGCTTGAGAAGAAGAAGGTTGCTGATGATGTTAAGCAGGAAATGATTTCTGTAGCTGCTCTTTTAGCACAGAAGGTTGTAGCTGCAAACATCGATACAACTATTCAGAACACCTTAGTAGAGCAAACTCTTAAGGAAATGGGTGAAAACACATGGCTAAATTAGTCTCAAACGTATATGGTGATGCGTTATTTGAGCTAGCCGTGGAGGAAGGCAAAGTCGACGACTTCTTAAATGAAGCCCAAGGCGTTATTGAGGTTGTTAAATCAAATGACGGCTTTTCTCAGATGATGAATCATCCAAAGATCAATAAAGAAGAAAAGCTTCAGATAATCGACGATGTTTTCAAAGGCAGAGTAAGCGACGAGATGGTGGGTCTCCTTAGAATGCTTGAGGAAAAGGACCACATCAAGGATACAACAGAAGTATTAAATTACTTCATTGAGAGGGTTTACGATTTCAAGAAAATCGGTAGAGCCTTTGTATCAACTCCTTTCGAACTTACTGATGCCCAGAAATCAGATGTCGAGAAGCGTTTACTCCAAACTACTGAGTACAGCTCATTTGTTATGAACTATACAGTAGACCCTGAGTTAATTGGGGGTATGGTAATTCGCATTAAAGATAGAGTTATTGACAGTTCAGTCAAAACTCAGATTAGTAAATTGTCACACGAGTTATCAAATATTCAATTGAAAGTAGGTGAATGCGCTCCATGAATTTAAAACCAGAAGAGATTAGCTCGGTTATTAAAGAGCAAATGAAACGCTATGCAGCGCAGCTTGACGTGGCAGACGTAGGAACTGTTATTCAGGTTGCCGATGGAATCGCACGTATTCACGGATTACAGAACGCTATGCAGGGGGAGCTTTTAGAGTTCCCTGGCGAAGTTTATGGCATGGTCTTAAACCTTGAGGAAGACAATGTTGGTTGTGTTCTTTTGGGAAACGATAAGAACATCAATGAAGGCGATCAGGTTAAGACAACCGGTCGTGTTGTTGAGGTTCCAGTTGGAAATGCTATGCTTGGTCGTGTAGTTAACGCACTTGGACAGCCTATCGATGGCAAGGGACCTATTGAGTCTACAAAGTTCCGTCCAATCGAGCGAGTTGCATCAGGCGTTATCTCTCGTAAATCCGTAGATACTCCGCTGCAGACAGGTATTAAAGCTATCGACTCCATGATTCCTATTGGACGTGGACAGCGTGAGCTTATTATCGGTGATAGACAGACAGGTAAGACTGCTATCGCAATCGATACAATCATTAATCAGAAGGGACAGGGCGTAAAGTGTATTTACGTTGCAATTGGCCAGAAGGCTTCTACAGTTGCAGCCCTTGTTAAAACATTAGAAGAATATGGTGCTATGGCTTGGACAACAGTAGTTGCAGCTACAGCATCAGAGCTTGCTCCTTTACAGTATATC
>JAEEGF011447674.1_pt1 | contig 16288 bp, 14 predicted proteins | sample 9134171 | NCBI WGS metagenome assembly JAEEGF01 (sample SAMN16246542, study PRJNA631951) | gut metagenome | biome: gut microbiome; feature: rumen; material: AP-attached | host: Bos | place: Iran: Karaj | collected 2018-10
CGGGAAGCGCAGGAGCCTCTACGGGCTCATAAACATAGTCTTTAAGGCCTTCAAGCGCGGTCTTCACATTGTGCGTGTGCACCCAGTCGCCTTTTTTTATATCTTCCGTCGCTTTTCCTATACAGTTGCCGTATTTTATTATCTTCTCTCCCGCTTTGATATCGGTAAGAGCCACCTTATGTCCGGCTGTGATCCCGCTGTCACCCGGTTCGATCACAACAGCAACATTGTCTTCTTCGTTGATCTTAAGAGTTTTCATCCTGCCTCCCAGTTTGGCTTTTTTGCGAAACAACGCACGAAAAACCACGATGGCGGGTTTTCCGTGCGCATTAAATGTCTGTTTATGCGAAATACTTCTCCATGGTAGCGCGGCAGCCGATTGCCTTGATGGAATCAAGATACTCGCACATAAGGTCGTTCAGGCCCTCGATCTTATTAAGATCCTGACCGAAGTACTTCTCAAATCCAAGGAAAGCGGTTACAAAATCCTTTGTGGACTTGCCGCTGTTAGCAGCGAAGAACTCAAGTACAGCCGCATCATCCTTGATCTCGTACTCCTTGCCGTCCCTGTGCCCGATAAGCACGCCATCGCGCATCTCATCTGCGCTGTAGAAAGCCATGAGCGCTGCAAGCGAGAACGTAAGCTTCTTCGGAAGCGTGCCTTCCTTCTCGATGTAGCCGAGGAAGCTCGGGAAGCACCTTGCAACCCACTTCGAAACCGAGTTCAGCGCTATCGAGAGGATCTGGTGCTTAACATACGGATTCTTAAATCTTGTGATGACCGCCTCCGCAAAATCGCACAGATCCTGCTTCGGAAGCGTAAGCGTCGGGATTATCTCGTCATAGATGATGGAATGCAGGAAGCCGTAGACCGTCTTGTCCTCCATGGACTCGAGCACAATGTCGTTGCCGCAGAGGTAGGAAGCAAGCATGGTCGAGGTGTGCGCGCCGTTCAGGATGCGGACCTTGCGCTGCTTGTACGGTTTCTGGTTGTCGGTGTAGATGACGGGAAGGCCCGCCTTGTCAAGCGGAAGCTCGCCGCTGATGTCCTTCGGACACTCGATGACCCAGAGCGCAAAAGGCTCGCCGGTAACAACAAGCTCATCGCGATAGCCCCACTCTGCCCAGAGCTTCTCGTCCTCGTCGCGCGGATACCCGGTAACGATACGGTCCACAAGCGTTGAGCAGAAAATGCAGGCATCCTCGACCCAGTTCTTGAAACCGTCGCCAAGGCCCCAGTTTTCAACCTGCTTTAAGACACATTCCTTAAGATGGATGCCATTGTCGTCGATAAGCTCAACAGGCAGCATCACAAGGCCCTTTGAGGAGTCGCCATTGAAATATTTATATCTCTCATAAAGGAATTTCGTGAGCTTTCCGGGATAAGACTCCGGGGGGCAAAGCTCGAATTTATCGTCCGCATCATACACAATGCCTGCCTCGGTGGTGTTCGAGACCACAAAACGAAGCGATTCAAGCTTTGCGTACTCTGCGTATCTCTCATACTCTTCCGTTGCTGCAACCGCGTCCGCAACACTTGTCACAATGCGGTTTGTAACGGAAGCAACGCCGTCCGTGATACCGCGCAGCGACACCGTATAGTTGCAGTCCTGCTTGTGGAAACGGTCAAGATTGCCGAAACGGATAGGCTTGACAATGGCGATATTCCCGTCAAAAACGCCCTTTTCGTTGGCAATGTCGATCATGTAATCCACAAAGGCGCGCAGGAAATTACCCTCGCCAAACTGGATGACCTTTATCGGTCTTTCTGTCTTTTTTGCGTAAGCACTATCAAGAATCGTCATGTCATTTCCCTCCGGAATCTTTTTCTGTCTTTATGCCTGTTCACGCTTTTCCCTTGTTTTATCGTTATGTAAGCGTTTACATAAATACAATATATACCCTGAGAGGGAAATTGTCAAGGAGGATTTATTACACAAAAGCAAAATGCAAAATAATCTATTCTCCAAAAATGTAGAATTCTACACTTTTAGTAGATTGATTTAGTGTCTTATTCATCATAAACACAATGTTTCAGAAAAGCAGATTAAGGGGGTAAGTTTTCTAAAAAATGAAAAACTTACCCCCTTAACTAGTCGACACTTATCCGGATCTGCATATCTTACTCATTTTCAAAGAGTATACTTAATATCAGTCCGTCCATCTCACAGTAACATAATACGCAGCAAAATCGATAATTCAGTAGAATTTTATTTTACTTTTCAGTTTTTCTTGATCAATTGCAGAATAATAGGCACTCGGATCTGATAGGAACTGATGCGCATACGAATTTTCCTTAACATAAATTGTATCCATGGCAAGAATATTAAAAATATCTTTGCCAATCACCTTTACGCTTTCGGGAATTCGAATAGATTTTAGTCTATCGGTGTTACATTGAAATGCGCAAGTTCCGATGATTTCTAACCCTTCTTGAATATTAATTTCTTCTAACTCACTCCAGCCAGCAAAAGCGTATTGGCCTATTTCCTTTAATGATTTGGGAAGCGTTATTTTCTTAACTCTAATCCCACTCCTCTCTCCACCGCAAATTTCTCCGATATACTCTAACCCTTCTGATAGTATTATCTCAGATATCGCACTACAGTTCTCAAAAACATTATCTTCCAACCTTTTTACTGTAGACGGTATTGTAACCTTTGACAATAATATGCAGTTTTTAAATGCCTTGGGAGATATTGTTTTTACTCCTTCCTGAAATACAACTTCAACTAAGGAATTGTTACTATAGAATGCATTCGCATCGATATTCTCAACCGTACCAGGAATTGATAAAGATACGAACTTACAATTAGCAAAAGCTTCATAACCAATTGTTCGAACACTAGAGCCTATGCTTAATTGTTCTAGGCCTGTCCCAAAGAATGCGTGAGCTTCTATTACTGTAACAGAATCTGGTATATTGACTTTCTTCAGCTTTCCACAGTTTGTAAATAGATTCTCAGGGATGACAGATAGTCCATCCGGTAAAAATACTTCTTCAAGGCTATAGCACCATCCAAACGCACAATCGCCTATTATCTTGACACTATTTGGAATAGTAATGTTTTTTAACTTACGGCATTCAGAAAATGCACCTTGACTTATCTGTTCCACAGTATCCGGTATTACAACATGAGATGCATTCGTTTTTCCCATGCTGTCTATTATCTTTACTGGCCAACCATCAATTATACGAGGAATCGTTAGTGTATCTATTTCGCTTGGTTGAGACCCACTCTTACCGCTAATGACTGCATAATTATCGACAACAGAATAATCAAAATAAGCCACCTCCGGTACGTTTGTAGGTGTTGGCGTGGGGGTATTTGTAGGTGTCGGTGTATTTGTAGGTTTGGGCGTCGACGTAGGTGTATTAGTAGGTGCCGGTGTGTTTGTAGGTTTGGGTGTCGATGTAGGTGTATTAGTAGGTGCCGGTGTATTTGTAGGTTTGGGTGTCGACATAGGTGTATTAGTAGGTGCCGGTGTGTTTGTAGGTTTGGGGGCAGGGGTATTAGTAGCTGCCGCTGTATTTGTGGGTTTGGGGGGCGGCGTGGGGGTATTATGAGGTGTAGGTGTAACGGTATTACTTTGACCTGATTCAATATGCGTTGGAGTCGGTACGATCAACTCTTGGGATGTCTGGTCCCCAATCCAAACAGACTTGGAGCCCAAACAAGTTCCATCATCAAGATAATACTCAATAGTTAAGTAGCCATAATCGTCTTTTTCTTGTTCTTTGTATAATACATTTTCCCAGCCGGATGTAACACCACTGAAAGTTTTTAAATCAGATTCAAAATATTTAGGTTCCCCTTTTGAACCAAATGGATATGTTGTAATGCGATACAATTTTAGATTGGTATAGTAACCTCCCAATATTCTTGCGTGAAAATAAACGCTATCACTTCGAGAAATAGTTTTGTAATCAGTAGTCCAGTCATCTTTCGAACAGTTTACACATACATCAACAAACAACAACCAAGCTGGAAATATATAGTATACATCGCCATCGCATAGTGTTACCTGATTAAGGGTCGAGTTGTTCTGTTCATCATTTCGATATATACTCCAGTATGAACACTGAACATCTGGAGGGGCATCAATACCATTCAGAGTATGAATTAATGTATCCAATTGATCGAAACTATCTTCTTTAACTAGTTGTCTTTCAACTAACATATCCCAAACAGTATTAGCTGTAGTATCAAATTTGTACGTTTCTTTGTTCTGATATTGGTCATACACATAAAGGGTTATTGTTTTACGTATTTGAATAGAATTATTATTCGATTTATTATTATCTGCACCATTTTTCCACGCATATATGCCCGTTATTGTAGTAAAAATAGCAAAAATCACGAACAAAGCCGCTAAGAAAACGTTCTTTGATTTATTATATATCACAAATGCTACGACCAATAGAATAACTACAGCAATCGGCCAAAACACAATGCTAATAACAGTCATTATCGCAGAAAAAAAAATGCATCCAATAATTTCTTGCATGCAGCCTCTGCCTAAATCAAAGTAAACAACATCAAATATCCTGTGGTATACAATAAAACCAAGGATAAAGTATGCAATCGCGTAGATGAATAACGATATACTGTAAATGCTTGATATAATATCCGGCATAACTCTGCTCCACCAACCTAACTTTGTTAGTTTTGAAAGGCTTATTTACGTGTCGAACCACACAAGTAAAACTACACATGCTCTCTATTGGATACATATTTTTAAATATATCAAAGAAATGATTAAGACACTCGCCAAATGGTTTTCCGCCAACTAAGAACTCTGCATCACGTACTTCAATGGGTGTATTTGCGACAAACTCATCAAGTGTCAGTGTCTTTACATTCTCATCTAAGAATTTTTTGTAGTATACACCTGTTGATGTAATAGCAAATCCATTCTTTCCATGACCTAAATCGTAGGCAAATACTATCTTGGCAGGTAACTTTATGCCAAGTGTACTACTCAAGCCCTCCGTAAATAATGTTCTATTTGCCATATTAGCATGCAACCATACGTCACACATTTTCCAGCTCAGCGCAAGAACCCTTTATTTAATTATATACTTTTTATAGTAATTGTCAATCAAAAAAAAAAATAACGAACAGTTTTCCGACAATTCAACATTAAGTTTGTTTGATGCTCTTACTTTTTTCATTGTTATTAAGCTAAATTACATAGCACAACCGCTAAAAATTTAGTTTTCTGTATTATCACTTGAAAACATTGCCCTCAATCTATATAATTAACCGCAGGAGGTTTTTCCCCATGTCACTCGTAAAAATGAAGGAACTGCTTGAAGATGCGGAAAAGCGCGGCTATGCCGTGGGCGCGTTCAGCGTTGCCAATATGGAGATGATACTCGGCGCGGTACGCGCTGCCGAAGAGCTGTCTTCGCCAATGATACTGCAGGTTGCGCAGGTGCGCCTGCCGTATTCTCCGCTTGATATCATCATCCCGATGATGGTCGCTGCAGCAAAAAGCTGCAAGGTGCCGGTTGCCGTACACCTCGATCACGGAACCGACCTTTCGTGCCTTGAAAAAGCGCTTGAGCTTGGCGCCACCTCTGTTATGATAGACGCTTCCTCAAAGCCTATCGAAGAGAATATCCGCATTACAAAGGAGGTTCGCGCGCTTGCCGATAAATACGGTGCTACGGTTGAAGCCGAGGTTGGCACGCTCGGGAAGAGCGAGGACGGAAAAGGCGCCGGAAAAGCGATCTACTCGGATCCCGATGAGGTTGAAAGGCTCCGCAGCGAAACAGGAGTTGATGCGATCGCGCTTTCCATCGGAAACGCTCACGGCTTTTACAAAGAGGCTCCAAAGCTTGACTTTTCGGTGCTTAAAGCTGCGCGCGACAAAACGAACGGTCTTCCGCTCGTTTTGCACGGTGGATCAGGCATAAGCGACGACGATTTCAGACGCTGCATCGCAGGAGGGATACGCAAGATAAATGTCGCCACAGCGACATTTTCCGCAGTTGAAGAAGCCGCCGGGGCGTACTGCGCAGGCGGTGGGAGAGATTATTTCTCATTAAGCGCCGCAATGGCGGAAGGCGCTTATAAAAACATCCGAAGGCACATGCTTGTGTTCGGATCAGATAAAAAAGCATAAAAAAAACTGTGATCAAAAGGAGATTTAATGAAAAACAAAACCTTACGCATGGCTGCGGGGCTTCTGTTCGCTGCGGCGGCAGCCATGACCATTATCGAAAACACCATGTGGGCCGTGTTGCAGGGTTCAATAAACCTTTATACGCTCTTGGATCTGTCGGAAATACTGGCACTCATACTGCTAGCTGTTTCCGCATTTACCGCGATGCATGTGATGGCCGCGATCGGAGGCGCGATGCTCGGCCTCGACTATTTGTACAGCTTTTTCGACGAATTCCGCCTCGGGATCCTCAAAAAAGCCTTTGATGTCGAGCTTTTGCTGCATTGCGGACTGATTGTCGCCGCATGTGTGTTCATCATCATTTTTGCTGTCGTAAAGCACAACCGCACCACCGGTTTCATCATGACCGCCCTCTGGTTCCTCGGGAACCTCCTCCACATGGTATTCGGCTATGGCGGTTATTTTTTCATAGTCCGTCTGCACACCGGCAACTACCTGCCTTTGATCATCCCGTTGTTCACCGTGCTTGCACTTCTTATGTATGCGCTGTCGGCAAAGAAAGAATAAATTCAATATGACCATAAAAAAGCCGGACCCAATGCGTTTTGCATTGAGCCCGGTCATTTTTCTCCGAAAATATGTTTTCAGCTGCGATGATGCATTTCAGGCACGGTGATTTTTTTCTCTCTCTGCTTTCCTCTCCCTTGCCCCTTTTCTGAATATTATCAGTGTCGGCAGGAAAAATGCGTTTCCGATAAAGAACCCGAACAGCCCCGCCATCACGGACGAGTTCACCTCAACGGTCATTCCGAGGAATTCGCATGTTTTTCTGAAGATTATCGTGCACAGCATGAACAGCAGCCCGCCTATGACGATCTCAAGACCGATCGTTATAACAACGCAGACAGACGCCGCAACGATCCTCACCCAAAGCGGGTCCTTCTTTTCGGCCTTCTCCGGCGTCCCGTCCTTAATTTTCGGTTTATCCGTTATTTCATCCCTATTTTCGGGCTGCTCCATTATTCCACCCCTTTTTCCCGGGTTCTCCATTATCCTCTCCTCTTAAATTGTGTTTTCTGTGATAATCCCTAGCTCTGTTCACATCGGAAAGTAATTCCTGTAAACCACGGTCTCAACCTCTATCTCATACCCCGGAACATACTCGCCATACGGCGTTTGTATAACCGTATTATAGAAATTCTTGTCCACATTGGTGTCCCATTTGAACCAGACCATCACATTGTAATCGATCAGGCTCATGGACAGCTTCCCGGACTCATCCCACTTGTCTGCAACCTCGTCCATGCCGTATTTACGCGCAAATCTGATGAAAGCGTCAAGGTCCTCGCGGTTGATGTCGTTGATGTCACTGACACTGTGAATGCCGTCAAGCCACTGCCACTTGCCATCCCTGAAGCTGTACAGGAGCAGCGTGTAGTCTATGCAGTCCTTCCCAAAGGACTTGAATGTCCTTGAATAGAAGCCAAAATATGTGGTATCGCCCGCACGGTACGAGAAAACCTGCGTATATCCGGAATCCGCTGCCGGAACAAAGGGCGCAGGTGTAACCTCGCCTGTAAGCTCCACGCCGTCCTTGTCCACCTTGTACCAGCGGAATGTCAAGCCACCGGCGTACGGAGGGCTATCCGGATCCGGGTCTATAAACACGGTAAACGCTTCAATTCCGGGGTTTATGCCGGAATCGTCGCCGTCAGCGGCACTCCCTGCCTTCTTTACGATCCGGTCGCAGAAATTGTCGATAGTCGCGTACAGGCACCCCACAGGCGCAGTCCAGCCGTGCCTTTCATAGTAGTTTTCGTCCTTATTTCTGTAAAATGCCTTCGAGTAACCCTGACGGGAAAGACCGTATTTCTGCTTCACCGTGTCATCAAGGTACTTTGCCATTCTCTTGTAGTAATTCGGGTAGCGCTCGTCGTAGATCTCGTCAAACATAGCCTTAAGAACCCCGCCAACAGCGCCGAACCCATCCGGGCGCGCCATATAGCCGCCCCACGAAACATGCTTCCCCTCGCCGTCCGAATACGAAAAGCTGTAGCTTGTCCCGTCCATCACGCCCTGCATACACCCGCTAAAGCCGTTCCAGCTTTCACAGTTGCTTGCGTTCATCAGGATCTTTATCTGTTCTATAAAACTATTGTCAACGTCGAATACGGGAGCGTTCCTGATATCTACGCCGGGCGTCCTGTAAAGCGCCTTGTACTTTCCGTCCTCTTCCCATGCTTTAAGCGTAAACCCGCCGTTAAACATCATCTCTGAGGTAGAATACTCAATCTTGAATCCGTTTTCATGCGGAATAGGAAAGTTGAAGTTTCCGGACATGATCTGCCCCATGGGCATAAAGCCGTCCATGATCATGCCACCCGGGAAAGGCTGCATTCCGCCGGTCTGCGTTCCGCCTGTCAGCGGAGAATTGCCTGTCTGCTCCCCGCCGGTTTCAGCGTTTTCTTTTGTTTCCGGCCCGTTTTGTTCCATTATCGAGCCGCAATTAGGGCAGAACCTGCTTGTTCCGTATTCCTTACAGTATTTGCAATATCCCATCTTTCTTCTCCTCCTCTATGTTGTCACGGGGACGGTTCTTCTTGACAACAAATAACCATTTTACTTCAATTGCACTTGCTTGCCCGGTTTGAGATACAGCCCCTTTATTGCCGGGCCAGTGCCTCCAGCAATCTCTCTTTCAGGAGCAGATAACGCTCTCTCTTTTCATCAACTGTAAAATGCGCGTCCCTCGACTGCTCGGGATTGCCTGTATAATCAAGCTTTTCGTCTTCGAATTGCTCGCTGGTAAGATCAAAACAACTCTCGCCGACTACATTGTAGCAATGGAAATTCCCGTCCGGAAGCGGCACGCCGTACACTTTTCCTCCGAAGATGTCCTGCGCAAGGAATGCCGTAATCGAGCATTGTCCAAGCGTCCTGTTTTCCTCGCTCCATTTATCGCGCATGCGCGGCGCGCAGGTTTCACTGCACCAAAGTTCCGACAGAATATCGTAGAGGTGCCTCTGGTCGCGAATACCGGAAAACGCAGGATCCACAGGCGCAACCGCAGGCGAACCGGAACCGTAGAAAGCGTACTTTCTCACGGTATCGGAAAACTCTTCCCTTCTCTTATCCGCCACAAAGCTCTTCCGGTTCTTCCCGGCAAAGAAAATGTAGTAAACAAGAAGAACTGCAGATTCTATGACCATTATCGCCATCTCGAGCACATAAGGGATTACAACCTCAAGCGCCATAGGAACCAGCCAATGGTCCGGCTCACCTATGATCGCCGCGATAAGTCCAATAGTATTCCTGTAATCGATCAAACGCGGAAGAATACTAAATGCGATCATAAGAACTGCTGCGATAAGCCCCAATACCCAAATTCTGTGCTTCAAAATGAAATCAAGCATAATGATGAGCGCCATGACTGACGGGATCAGAGCAAAAATGGTATACTTGCTGAATGCACTCATTCCGTAACCATACCAAAGATATAATATCAGCATGAACAATTCGTTCAGAAGACCTTTTACCGCATAGATTCCGAATGCTGTGGCAGCCACACAGGTTTTCCTGATGTTTAGAAAGAAAACCGCGAAAAGTACAGAAAATAAAACAGCCAGAACCACTTCCACAATTTCGCAGACAGCAGCCAACCTCTGGAGCGGATCGTTCACGTGAATGAGCACACTGAACCAGTGAAATGAACTCTCAAGCCCAAAAGCATGCCAGATCTCATTTGTAACTATCAGGACCGCAGTCACGAACATAAGTACCGCAAGTGCAGGGATCGCGTGCCTTGCGCCGGTGTTTACACTTTTATTCTTCATCTTTTCCCCCAATATCAAGCTTATACAACAAAGTATAGCTTATACCCTCCTCAAAATCAACATCGCTATTGTTTTTTGCACGCCGTAATGCTATAATTTCATTGATTTGGGTTAATCAAAAAACAAGCTTCAGGAGGTAAATTTCATGGCTGTATCTGAAACACTTGATCCCGGCGTTATAACCGCGCTCTGCATTTTCGGCGCAGTAGTGCTTGTTGCTGTTATCGTTGCTGTCGTTGTTGCGGCAACCGTCGCTGCTTCACAATCCAAGCAGGAAGATTCAAACGAGGAATAACCTGAAAAACATCCCACAAAACGTAAGTATCCCAAAAGACATACCCGGACGCGGATGCAAAAAGCTGCATCAAATTACCCGCCCGGAATGGAGGAAAAATGGCTACCTGGACTGATTATGACAAACTGAAGGCTGCAAAGAGCCTTGAAAATGCCGAAAAGGCTGACCTTGTCAAGGAAATGACCGAGAACGGCGCAAAGCGTGTTAAGAAATACGCTGTGCCCATGGCCTGCGGTCTTACCTACAACTATGCCGCAAAGGCTGTAAATGACGACATTCTTGACAAGCTTCAGGCTCTCGCAGACGAGGCTGAACTTGCTGACAAATTCGAGCTTCTCTACAACGGAGACGTTATAAACACAGGCGAGAAGCGTCTTGTGCTCCACCAGCTCACACGCGGCCAGCTTGGCAAGGACGTTGTTGCCGACGGCGTAAATAAGCGTGATTTCTACACCGGCGTTCAGAAGAAGATCGCCGATTTCGCAAAGATAATACACAAAGGGACCATTAAGACCGAGACCGGCGACAAGTTCACCGAAGTAGTACAGATCGGTATCGGCGGCAGCGACCTTGGCCCCCGCGCGATGTATATCGCCCTTGAAAACTGGGCTAAGAAGAATGACAAATTCAAGATGAAGGCACACTTCATCAGCAATGTCGATCCCGACGACGCAGCGGGCGTTCTTGCCGATGTTGACTGCGCTCATGCGCTTTTCATCCTTGTCTCCAAATCCGGCACGACCCTTGAGACGCTTACAAACGAGTCTTTCGTCAAGGATGCCTTAAGGTTCAGGGGTCTTGACCCGTCAAAACACATGATCGCTGTAACAAGCGAGACCTCGCCTCTTGCAAAGAGCAGCGAGTATCTTGCAGCGTTCTTCATGGACGATTATATCGGCGGCCGTTACTCTTCCACCTCGGCTGTGGGCGGCGCTGTTCTGTCGCTTGCTTTCGGGCCCGATGTTTTCGCAGACTTCCTTGACGGCGCAGCCGCAGAGGACAAGCTTGCGAAGGGCAAGGATATCCGCAAGAATCCTGCCATGCTCGACGCTCTCATCGGCGTTTATGAGCGCAATGTTTTAGGATACGGTGCAACCGCGGTTCTCCCGTATTCACAGGCTTTAAGCCGCTTCCCCGCACACCTTCAGCAGGCCGACATGGAATCCAACGGCAAATCCGTGAACCGCTTCGGCAAGCCCGTTAAATACCCTACCGGCCCCGTGATCTTCGGCGAGCCAGGCACAAACGGCCAGCACTCCTTCTACCAGCTGCTGCATCAGGGCACGGACATCATCCCGCTTCAGTTCATCGCCTTTAAGGCCGGCCAGTGCGGCCAGGATGTCGATATCCAGGGCAGTACGAGCCAGCAGAAGCTTATCGCCAATGTTGTTGCGCAGATAGTTGCTTTCGCGTGCGGCAAGGATGACAAGAACAAGAATAAATTCTTCGCAGGCGGCAGGCCTTCAAGCCTTATCATCGGCGAACAGCTCAATCCCAGGTCGCTTGGCGCGCTGCTCTCACACTTCGAGAACAAGATCATGTTCCAGGGCTTCGCTTGGAACCTGAACAGCTTCGACCAGGAAGGCGTGCAGCTCGGCAAGGTGCTTGCAAAGCAGGTTCTCGCAAAGGACTATGACGGCGCTTTGAAAGAATACGCCGGATTGTTCGGAATGTAATACAAAAAATAAAGGCTCGATCCGGCATTGCCGGGTTGAGCCTTTTTATGTGAAGCTGCGTCATTTACTTTTCGATTCTTGCACAGGCCGGAGATTCGTATATCTTCCCGTGTACAAAGTAATTGTAGGATCTGCAGCCTCCGGCACAGTATTTTCCCATTTCGCAGGTGCTGCATTTTCCCGTCAGCAGTTCCTTTTTGAACTTTCTGTTGTATGCAAAGGCATCCGGATCGTTCCAGATATCGGCAAGCCGCTTCTCGCGCAGGTTTCCCTCGATAAAAGCGTCGTCATACATGGATTCGCAGCCGCGAACGTTTCCGATGCTGTCGATGCCGATGCCGTCAAGACCGGCGGTGCATCCGCGGAAACCCGCTCCGCCTCTGCGCCTTCCGCGAAGCCTGTCATCGTTTTCAGTGAAATACCCGATGTTGTGGGCGACGCCCATGGCAAACGGCACGTTGTACATATGGCGTTCAACAAAGCGGATGACCTCGCCAAAGTCAAAAGCGAAGTCTATTCCGGCTTTTGCGGCATTTCCCATCGGTGAACAGGCCTGCAGCTGCCATGCGAAAATGTCAAAGCCACTTACAATGGGGAAGAAATCCTCGAGGCGCTCTGCATTTTCATGGTTCAGGGTGGTAATGACGGAAACAGGTATCCCGGCGCCCGAAAGCATGCCGATAGCCCGCACGGCCCTGTCGTAGCTGCCCTCCTGCCTGTATTTGTCGTGCACATCCTTAGGGCCGTCAAGCGACACCGCAACAGATTCGATATTAAGCTCTTTTAGCCTCCTGATGTGTTCTTCCCTGAACAAAAAGCCGTTGGTGATTATGCATGTCACGATCCCGCGCGAAGTAAGGGCATCAACGATAACATCCCAGTCCCTGCGCATGAAAACCTCGCCGCCTATCAGCGAAACACGCCTGCAGCCAAGCTCCTTAAGCTGTTTTGCAACATCTATGCATTCTTCCGTTGTAAGCTCATCCCTGCGTTTCTGCCCGTTCACGCCCGAACCGCAGTATTTACAGGAAAAGCAGCATCCGAGCGTGATCTCCCAGACGCAATGTCTTAATCTGAAAACCATCTTAAAAACCCTTCTGTCCCGTACTTCGGGTTACGCCAGATACGTTCCCTCCGGGAATCCTTTTCCGTGTGCTTTTCCGCAATTACTGCAGAATTTTCCGGTATTATATGTTCCGCAGTCACATGTCCAGCCCGCCTGTTTTACAGCCGAGCTTCTTGGCGCCCCGCATTCTATGCAGAATTTACCTGTATTTTTGTTTCCGCAGAAGCAAACCCATTCTCCTTCTTCAAGCTCGGCCGGCTCTGCAGGCGCATTGGTACCGGGAACTGTATTGTTGCCGTTTGGCGTAGGATTCATGCCGTTTGGAAACATGAAACCGCCATTCGAAGGGTTCATGGTCGGCCCCGCGTAGACCATCATCATCGGCGCCGGATTTACGACCGGGCCTGCATAAGCCGTAACAAAGGCTGAATTCGGGATCATGTATGGCCCTGCATAGACGCCTTTGATTGGCGGCTCATTCATTACAGAATCTTTTGTCTCCTCTGCATGATTCGCGGGATACTCTTCTTCATCCGCAGCATCTTCATCCTCTGCGTGATTTGCGGGATACTCCGCCTCATCGATAAAGTCTTCCGGGGCTTCCTCCGGTCCGTTGTAAACTGCTTCAAGTCCGGCATCGATATCTTCCGGCATCTCGGGTCCGTTATATACATCTTCGATCACCGGATCGTTCCTGTCCTGGCCGCTCTTTGTATCCGTGTCATCATTATCCCTGTTTCTTCTGCGCATCATTTCAGGTCCTGCATATACACGCTTCATTTTACCCTCATCGTTCTTTTTGCCACGCATTTTTTCAAAATACTCCGGCCCCGCATAAACACACGCGATCGGCCTCTTGCTTCTCCTGAATATCTTATCAAACAATCCCATAACAACCTCCTCTGCTCACTGTTTCCGTCAGCTGCCCGACGACCCGGAAGAAGAACCGCCGCTGCTGCTGTTGCTCCTGTCGCGCATCATGTGCTGCAGCGCCACAAGTATTGCCACAACCTTCTTCTCCTCTGCCGGCTGGTAGATATCGATGCAGTATTTGTCATGCAAAGAGATCATTTTCTGGCCGATAACGGCGATTATCCCGCCGTTTTCATCATACAGCTCGAAATTCAGCCCGAACATATTGCCGCGAAGCTGCCAGCCAAGGCCCTCGATGTTGGTTATGTCTTTGTAGATGTGGAATATCTCGTTTGAAAGCTCGAAGCACGTCCCGTTGTCCATGGTGATGAAATGACGCTCGTGCAGTGTGAAGAACTTTCTCTCGATATGTGCCACAAAATTGCCGTACGCATCCTCCACATCCGTTTTGTCGTGGAGCGAGATGAACTTTGAACGCGACCGGTATCTTACGTTGCCGTTCCCGTCCTCTATCTCGATATGATGATGGAGCGAAAAGAACCTTGTTGACGTAAACAGCGATGCCTTGGGCTCGCCGAAACGCTCAACATTGTTGACATTGGCCTGCTCGCCTGCCTCCCTGAACCGCATGAATCTTGAAAATGTACCCATATCCGCCTCCCATTTGTCCTTTTAATTGCCGGTCCTCCGCTTATGACAGTTCAAAGTTTTTTCAGCTTTTCTCCATTATATTTCTTTTTTACGGGGTATGCAATTCTTTTGCGTAAAACGTGCGAATTGCGTCTTTCATCACATCAAGATGCTGTGTGAAGCAGTGTCCGTCGCCCTCTACAGGGACAAGTGTCGAGTTTTTGTACAGTTCATGCGCTTTTTCGGCATATGAGAACGGGACCGCGTCATCTTCCGTGCCGTGTACGATAAGGACCGGCCCGTCAAAACGCGCTATCTCATCCTCCACATGGATCGTCTGCGCCACGCGGACATAGTCTCCGTCAAGCTTGCGCCCCCAGCCTGAAAGTGTTTCCGGGATATGCACGGGATCGAACTCCATCCCAAGCAGATGCCCTGTCCTTGCGCCTTCCGGTATCATCCACGCCGGCGAGAGCGGCAGGATGGCCTTTATTTCACCGACGCACATGCCGCCGATAAGCATCGTCAAAAGCCCTCCCTGTGAATGGCCGCAGAAATACAGGTCGGTCACGAAATCGAGGCTTTTTGCGTATTTAACGGCTGCAAGGGCATTCGTTACCCATTTGTACATTGTATGATATCTGAATTCGCCGTCGCTTTGGCCGTGCCCGTACATTTCAACACGAAGCACCGAAACACCGGCATCGATCATGGCATCCCTGGCAGCCAGGATATGGTTCTCCTCCATGTGTCCGGTGAACCCGTGCACAAGGATGCAGAGCGGCCCCCTGTCTGTGCCGGGGCGGTCAAGCTTCGCGTGAAGCCGTGTGCCGTCGCAGTCAATAAAGAATTCCTTAGTCTGTTCCATAGTTACCTCTCCGTTTTCGTATTTTTTGAGTCACCGGGGTCGTTTCTCACTGACTCATTTTGAGTCACCGGGGTCGTTTCTCACCGACTCATTTTTGCCGAATAAGTCACCGGGAAACAACCCCATTGACTCATTTTTTGTTTGGGTTGACAACCGGCAGTGCCGGACATAATATTATCTCGTAAGATAAACCTTCGATCAGGCCCGTTTACGGGCTTTCCCGGACTGCGGGCTCCCCCGCATCCGGACAGACTGCCATGAAACAACTATCCCTTTTTCAAGAAGAAAATACAGATCCGCGGCGTCCCGTAACGACAGGCTGGAACCTCTGGCACGGATGCACAAAGGCAAGCGCGGGGTGTCTTCATTGCTATATGTACCGCCGCGACGAGGCCATAGGCAAAGACCCTTCCGTTGTCGCAAAGACCGACAGCTTTGATCTTCATGTAAAGGTGTTAAAAGCCGGAAAGTACAAGGGGCTTTACCGCATTCCCCGGGGGTCGCACTTCTATACCTGCTTTTCATCCGACTTTTTTCACAAGGATGCCGATGAATGGCGTGAGGAAGCCTGGGATATGATGCGCGAGCGCAGCGACTGCACTTTCTTCATGATCACCAAGCGGCCCGAACGGATCGCGGAGCACCTTCCGTCTGACTGGCGCAATGCTTTTGGCCATGTGACGATTGCCGTCACCTGCGAGGATCAGGCAATGGCCGACAAGCGGCTTCCGGTCTATCTTTCCCTTCCTCTTTTCAATCATTCGGTGATGGTCGAGCCAATGCTTTCCGCGGTTAACCTCAGGCCTTTCCTTGAAAAATACCGCCGTGACGACGGAAGCCCTGTTTTAACGCATGTATCCGCAGGCGGCGAATCCGGGCCGGGTGCACGCGTCTGCGATTATGCCTGGGTCGAGG
>JAEEGF011413050.1_pt1 | contig 16284 bp, 12 predicted proteins | sample 9134171 | NCBI WGS metagenome assembly JAEEGF01 (sample SAMN16246542, study PRJNA631951) | gut metagenome | biome: gut microbiome; feature: rumen; material: AP-attached | host: Bos | place: Iran: Karaj | collected 2018-10
ATCACTATTACTACTTCACAGAAGACTGGGACTGCGGCACTAGCTGTTGGCTCAACTTTCAATGAAAGAATTAGATTTTTGGCAGAAGGCCAGAGTACTAGCTATAGCTCCAAGATTAAAGCCTTAAGAACAGCTAGCTTCTTACCAACTGGTTTTGTGCCTGATTCTACTAATACCATTTCCGTCTCTGGTTCACCAGTTTATATCTTCTTTGACGATACTAACGAGGCTGGTATTATGTACTTCTATACTGAGGCACTTGATGTTTATATGAATACGAATTCTACCTCTATGTTCTATCGTAATACAGCCCTCACCGATATCTCTGCTTTATCTGATTGGAATACTAGCAGTGTGACAAATATGAGTTATATGTTCGAAAGCGCCTATTCCCTCACTGATATCTCTGCTTTGTCTGATTGGGATACTAGTAGTGTGACAGATATGGGTTATATGTTCTATAAAACTTACTCTCTCACTGATATCTCTGCTCTGTCTGATTGGAATACTAGCAGTGTGACACGTATGCACTATATGTTCAATGGCGCCGTCTCTATCGCTGATATCTCTGCTCTGTCTGGCTGGGACACTGGTAGTGTGACAGATATGAATAATATGTTCAATGGCGCCGTCTCTATTGCTGATATCTCTGCTCTGTCTGGCTGGGACACTGGTAGTGTGACAAATATGAGTGGTGTGTTCAGCAGTGCCTTCTCTCTCACCAATATTTATGGCTTGTCTAATTGGAATACTAGTAGTGTGACAAATATGAGCTATATGTTCAGTAACGCCTGCTCTCTTGTTGATATTTCTGGTCTGTCTGGCTGGGATACTAGCAGTGTGACAAATATGAGCTATATGTTCAGTAACGCCTACTCTCTTGTTGATATTTCTGGTCTGTCTAACTGGGATACTAGCAAGGTGACAGATATGAGTTATATGTTCCAATATGCCTACTCCATCACTAACGTTTCGGCCATAGATAATTGGGATATTAGGACGGTGACGGCTACGGCGGGTAGTTCTAGTAGCTCTAGTAATAAGTTTTATTATATGTTTTATAATGTCCTAACTCATCCTAACTTTACGATGCGGGCTGGCACTTGGAATTCTAGTGGTACATTTATCCCTTCTAGTTAGGTAACTAATCTTTTTGTGGCCTCCCAGTATATTGTTTAATAAAAATAAGGCCTTTGGCCTTGTTTTTATTAAATGGTACACCCGGAGGGGTTCGAACCCACGACCTTCTGTTCCGAAGACAGACGCTCTAATCCACTGAGCTACGGGTGCATCTCTTAAATTATACCATAAATGGTGGGGGGTTGTAAAACCTGGGGTGATGTGATAGAGAAGGCACATGCTGATAAGAAAATTGTGGAGCAACATTCATCAATCCTATTTTGTAGTATGGTGGTGCATCGGCATGATTGCCGGCACAATTCTAGCCCTCGTGTTTCATATTAATTATTTTGCTTCCACTTGGTGGTGTGTACTAGCAATTTTTCTAATGATATTCGCCTACTTCAAACCAAAATACGTCTTCATAGTAATCGCTTTCCTCAGTGGAATGATAGTGGCATTTTTTAGATCAGCCGGAAGAAATTCAGCAATCGAAACCGAGCTAGACGGTTCTATCACCATGATGCGTGACTGGTTTGCAACTAGAATTCGCGCGCGAATACCCGAGCCAGAAGTGTCTCTCGGCTTATCATATTTACTTGGCATGAAAACCGGTCTTCCGAAAACCCTGTCCGAAAATTTGCGCATAGTAGGACTTACTCATATTGTGGTAGCTAGCGGAGCCCATCTTTCAATTCTCGTAGAAGTAGCAAAAAAACTGTTTGGCAAAATCTCACGTTTTGCCGGGCTATTATTCTCAATATTGTTCATTTTATTCTTCATGAGCATGGTTGGATGGACGCCATCAATTATGCGCGCCGGCGTTATGACTATACTAAGTCTACTAGCTTGGTATGTTGGCAGAAAAATCGCCCCATGGCGACTCATTCTAATGGTTATGGCGTTCACTTTAACAATTAATCCAGAATACATTATAAATTTAGCTTGGCTTCTATCATTCGCATCATTTGCCGGAATCATGATTGTTGGGCCAAAACTCTCCAAATTTTTCTACGGTGATAAAAAACCAGGGTTCATTGGCGAAACAGTTATGACCACTATAGCAGCGACCATCATGACTTTACCAATTACACTATACTATTTTGGGCAAATCTCCTTAATCTCCGTGGCGGCAAACCTTTTAATTCTACCTACTTTGCCATATGCCATGGGGCTCACCTTCTTCACTGGTGTAGTTTCTGGAATTCCTGGAATTGAAACCGCCGTGGCCTTTTTGACTACCAAACTATTAGATTTTCATATTGGCGTAGTAGAGTTTTTTGGCAGCATGCCACAGTTCTTAGTTAAAATTTCACCATACCAGCCATGGGTATTTTTAATCTACGTACCAATTGTTATTGGACTTCTGTGGAAAAAAGTGGTAAAATTAAGAGAAGTTTACAATAAATTTTGATGGGAGAAAAAGATGTCTGGACACAGTAAGTGGGCCACAACCAAAAGACAAAAAGCGGTGGTTGATGCAAAGCGCGGTGCTTTGTTTACCAAAATTGGTAATCAAATTGCTATTGCGGCGCGAGCTGGTACTGACCCAGCCATGAACCCAAGCCTCGCGATGGTGCTTGAAAAAGCACGTCTAGCCAACATGCCAAAGGCAAACATTGAGCGCGCAATCGCTCGCGTAGCAGATAAATCTGCCGCAGCCTTGATTGAAGAAGTTTATGAAGCCTATGGTCCTGGTGGTGTAGGAATCATCATTGAAGTAGCGACTGATAACAAGAACCGCACGATGCCAGAAGTTCGTCATGCTTTGGACAAAAATGGTGGCCGTATGGCCGAACCAGGCTCCGTAATGTTCCAATTTAATCGCAAAGGCGTGATTGAGATTTCAGAAAAAGGTGACGATGCCATGATGGCAGCGCTCGAAGCTGGTGCCGAAGATGCCGTAGAAGAAGATGAGGGAATTGTGATTTATACAGTGTCCTCAGATTTAATGAAAGTTCGCCAAGCCTTGGTGGATGCTGGGCTTACAGTCACTTCAGCGGAGCTTCAATATGTACCATCTTCATATGTGCCAATTGAAGGCGAAAATGCCGAAAAACTTGAGAAATTACTTTCCGCCGTCGACGATCTTGACGACGTGGTGAACACCTACACAAACGCAGAATAATATGATATAATAATTGGTGGAAGGGTGGCCGAGTGGTTGATGGCACTGGTCTTGAAAACCAGCGTACGAAAGTACCGCAAGTTCGAATCTTGTCCCTTCCGCCAAATAAGTGAAACCAAAGCTTGCTTTGGTTTTAGTTATTTGAAGGAAGGAATAAAGATTACCCATCTTGTCCCTTCCGCCAAATGAATAAAAAATAAGCCCGAAAGGGCTTGATTTTTTTAGCGGCCATTCTTTAGGCGTGGATGTTTGCGCTTGTCGCTGTGTTTGTGATTATTGTTCCGATTTTGTTTTGCAACCGGTTTAAATGTAAATTTTCTTGCCATGGATGGATTATAACATGTTTATACCAAAAATAAAAACGGTTATGTTATAATATACTGTATGGATGAACAGGACATTCAGCTGAAGCGGCGCGAGAATGACGAGCAAGCGACAGCGGGGCGGGCGCGAATCCTTGGTCTTCCTTATCTCGACACGCGTAAATTCGAAGAAACTCTTCCTTTAACGCAAGGTCTTCTAGAAGTTGACCAAATGCATAAAGATTTTATTTTGCCACTCCACAAAGGTGGCAATGAGGACCATTACCAATTTTTGGTCACCAGCCAAACGCCAAGATCTTTAATTCAAAGAATGCGCCAAGAATATGCCGACAAAGGTGAAAAAGTTGATTTCTTCTTGATTTCCGGCTCAGCCTACAAAGTTTTGATGCTTCGGTATGATCCACCAAAAGAAGTGCATTATGACGATATCAAAATTGCTGGTGAAGGTGATTCCGAAACTATCGCAGCAGTATCGCAAACTTTAAACACGGTATCAACCGAAAAAGTATTTGACTTCCTTATCGACCAAGCGGACAAATTGGGCGCATCAGACATTCATATTGAAAATATGCGCGGAGAAATTCGTATTCGGATGCGTGTCGACGGTATGCTCCATCCAGTGGCAGATATCGACAAGACTCGTTATCGGATTTTCATGGGCGAATTATCATCAAGAGCCAACGTTTCAACCGCGTCAAACAAACCACAATCTGGCCATATGCAAAAGGAAGTAACTAGAGATGGCGCGTCGCACGTATTAAACATTCGTGTAGAAACTATCCCAACCATGTATGGTCAAGACGCAGTACTTCGTCTTTTCAATTTTGATGAATCACTCCTTAATTTAGATCTTCTTGGTTTGTCCGAAGAAGAAAGGCACGAAATTGACGAAGTCATTTCGCATCCACGCGGAATGGTATTGATGGTCGGTCCAACCGGTTCTGGTAAATCTACCACACTTTATTCAATGCTTAATGCGTTAAACACCACAGAACGAAAAATTATTACCCTGGAAGACCCAATCGAATATGGTATTACCGGTATTTCGCAAATTCCAATCAACACTAATAACGGTGGTTCGTTTGCAGAAGGCTTGCGTTCAGTCCTTCGTCTCGATCCGGATGTTGTGATGGTGGGTGAGATTCGCGATGCCGATACTGCAAAAACCGCTATTCAAGCTTCGATTACGGGGCACTTAGTGCTTTCGTCATTCCACGCTAATTCCACTGCGGCAGCCTTTGCTAGAATGATTGATTTAATTGGTGTCAACCCAATTTTCGCTACTTCAATTAGGCTAATTGTGGCTCAACGTTTACTCCGAAAACTATCCGATTCTAAAAAAGAACGTCCAGCTACTGAAGCCGAAGTAAGATATATTAAGAAAGTTTTAGATGAAGTGGCGGACGAAAAGAAAACTGGCATTGATTTCAACAATATCAAACTTTATGATCCAGTGACGACGGAAAATGATCCATTTGGTTACAGTGGCCGTATGGTAGTGATGGAACAAATGAAAATTGAAGAAGATGTACAGAATTTCATTAGAGGCGATGTGGCAGATATTAATACAGAATTAATTGAAAAAGCCGCCAAAAAACATGGCATGCTGACTTTGGAACAAAAAGGCGTTCTTGCAGCACTTCGTGGTGATACCACTCTAGAAGAAGTTTCCCGCGTAATTTAGTTTTGAAAGAGTTTTTTATCAAGATTTAATTTGTCGATAAAATCAGTAATGACTTGAATGTCTTTAGATATTTTTTCAAGCTCGGCTTTTTCGTCAATTGGCTTGCTACATTTTGGCGGCTCAAAAGAATCCTTCCCGTCATTAATACCTACGAGCAGTTTGTTGTCGGTAAAACCAAAAATTATTTGGTATTTGTATGTTTCACCAATAGCCTGAATTTTTTCCATGAAAGATGGGTCGAGAATATAATAGGCCTCAAATCCATCTTCGGCAAAAATGCGAAAACTTTTATTAAAATCAGTCGATTCGGTCTGAATTTTTTCAAATTTTCGAATAATTTTTTGATCTTGACGAGGAACCTTGTATGGTCTAAATTTACTACCCACTACTTCAAGACGAAAATTGAATTTCTTAGTAAATTCAAAGAACATAAAGCGGCCTTTGAAAATTGTCACATAAGTAGTATCACCATCCGAATCGGTATGTTCTTCCTCAATATGAGCATCTGCCTGGGCAAAGTTTACATTTTTATAATTAGCCACCACTAAATCGTTGGAATGGTAACGGTCACCTAGATTAATCATACCAGTGTTAGCTAACATTTCACGATTCATGCCTAAGTCATGATGATAGTTTAGATTAGTAAAAGTATGTTCAAGCGTAGTAGCAACAAAATAAGCCTTGTAAGCCTTTTTGTAGGCTTCGGCATCTTTACGAGTAGAAAGAACAATAACTACAGCCGCGATAGCTAAACCAAAGAAAGCAAAAAAACCAAAATAAAAAATTGAAAAAAAACTACCGCCAGAAAGAATTATCGGTAGCGCAACAGATAAAAACATCACGCCGATAATGACGAGAGAGATCGTGATACACTTTTTCACTTTTTTGTAATAATTGATACGGATTTGTTCTAATTCTTCATAGCTCATAAGTTTAGTTTAGCATATTTGGCCTAAGGGTGGTATAATATATGACATGAGTGAAAAAGTTATTTCTGACTATAATGGATACGATTACAAAAAAGAATTCTGGGAAAACGCCGATCGTGAATACGAAGATCAGGCAGACCGCATGGCAATTCGCAAATTGCTTCCCAAAAGAATGGAAAAATTCGCTGATATCGGCGGCGGCTATGGTAGATTAGCTAATGAATATCTAAAAAGAGCTCACAAAGTTTTCATTTTTGATTATTCAAAGACAGAGCTAGAGCAGGCCAAAGAAATCTACGGCGACAAGATTGAAACTAAAGCCGGTGATATTTATAAACTACCTTTTAAAGACAACGAGCTTGATGGCTTGATGATGGTCCGCGTGACGCATCATTTGAAAGATATGCCAAAAGCAATAGCCGAGCTTTACCGCGTGTTAAAGCCAGGTGGCGTCGCAGTGATCGAAGTAGCCAACAAACGCACCTTGCCAAAAATGGCACGTTTTGTGACTGGTCGTAGTAAGGTTAATCCATTTGACAAAAAAGTCGCTAATTACAAAGAAATCAGTAAAGACGGATTCTACAATTACCATCCAAAGTATGTGGAAGAAATCTTCCAAAACACTGGTTTCAAGCAGGAAAAAGTTCTGTCGGTATCAAACTTTAGAAGCCGCGGTCTCAAAAAGATTTTCGGAACTTCCAATTTAGTCAAAATGGAAAACAAAGCTCAAAAAGCTTTGGCCCCAATTAGATTTGCCCCGTCGATTTATTACAAATTGCGAAAACCCGAAGAATAGGGTATAATATATATAGGTGGAGCCGTCGTTCAACGGATAGGACCCAGACCCTCTAAGTCTGCGATACAGGTTCGATTCCTGTCGGCTCTACCATTTTTTGTTGTATAATAATAATCATGAAAAGTATTGTTGAGGTAAAAAACTTTCAGATGGCTTTTGACGGCAAAGTAGTCATCAAAGATTTGTCATTTGAAGTAAAAAAGGGGGAAGTATTCGGGCTTCTCGGTGCTAACGGCTCGGGTAAAACTACAACTATCAGGGCCTTGCTCGGGTTTTACAAACCAACTGGCGGGGAACTATTAGTAGATGGCAAAAAATATAATCCGGAAGACACCAACGTAGATGTCGGCTACTTGCCAGAAGAGCGGGGGCTTTATCGCAAAGAGTCAGTGATTGACACGATGGTTTATTTTGGAGAACTAAAAGGCATCAAAGAACCACGCGAATGGGCGCTTAAATACTTAGAGCGAGTCGGCTTGCTTGATAAAGTTAATGAAAGAGTCGAGAAACTCTCTGGTGGCCAACAACAAAAAGTGCAACTTGGTCTTACTATTATGGGCTCACCAAAATTATTAATTCTCGACGAACCAACCAAAGGCTTCGACCCGATGAACCGAAGGCTGTTAATGGAAATCATTGAAGAGCTACACAAAAAAGGCACAGCAGTAATAATGATTACGCATTATATGGATGAAGTAGAAAAACTCTGTGACCGGGCTTTGCTTCTAAAAGATGGTGTGGCGAAAGCCTACGGCACAATTGCCGAAATTAAGAAAGAATTTGGCGGCAAAAGCTTAGATCAAATTTTTGTAGATGTTTATGGAGAAGAAAATGAATAGTTTTACGTTTAAAGTCGCTAAGTTTGAAATCATCAGACAACTTAAAAAACCAGCGTTTTGGGCGGCGACGCTTTTAATGCCACTTTTAATCGGTGGGATTTACTTTATTAGTTTTATCTCCACACAAGAAGTAGACACGAGCCCAACAATCGATGAGGATACGAGAATTGCCATCACAGACGATGCGGGTATTTTTGGTCCGAGTGCACCATTTATTATTAATGGCGACAAAGAATATGGTGTAGAGATGGTGAAAAATGGCGAAGTAGATTTATATTTCTATATTCCCGAAGACTTTGCAGAAAGCAAAAAGGCAGAGTTTTATCATATTTCTGAAGGGTTAGAAATATTTAACTATGACGGCAATGTTTTGAAAGCTTTAATGATGCAAGATGCATCGACGAGAGTAGATGAATTAGACATTCTTGCCCTTACTAGTGGGTACGAAATTGTTGACAATAAAATCAACAAAGAAGGCGAAGCTTCAAACGCTCTTGGCAAAGCCATTATCCCATTTGCCATTGGCATCACCTTCTTCATGTTTATTGCACTGTGTGGCAACCGCTTCCTTCTAACTGTAGTTGAAGAAAAAGAGAATCGCATTTCAGAAATGATTTTGACCTCAGTATCATCAAAACATTTGATTGTCGGCAAAATAATCGCCATGCTGGTACTTGGTTTAATCCAAATTTTAGCCTTAATCATTCCAATATTAATCTTGGTAATCATCAATCGTAATAACCAATTAATTGGCCCGATTGTCGCGATGATTGAAGTTGATCCACTGGCGATTTTCCTAAGTATTCTTCTATTCATTGTGTCATCTGTGTTCTATGCGGGAACCTGTACTTTTGTTGGTTCATTAGTTTCTACGGCCAAAGATGCTTCATCATTTATCGGACCAGCCATTATTATGATGGTCTTTCCACTTTATTTCATGCAAATGTTTATGATGGAACCAAATATCGTCGTGCAAATCATGACCTACTTCCCATTCTCTGCACCAATCGCCTTGATGCTTCGCAGTGGGTTCGGCACCATCTCAACTCCTGAGTATTGCATTGGTATTTTAGTAGTGGCGGTATCAGCGGTAATTATGACTAAGCTCGCGGTAGATTCCTTCCAGAAAAACGCCATCAATTTTGGCGCCATTAAACTCAAGTGGTTGAAAAAACGATAAAATTTATGCTTGATTTCTGAATTTGGTTTGATAGAATAGTTACTATCGCTCGTTAAAATCCCAACATGTTCTGCGAGGTGGGTACTATTTTAGGTCGCTGCGAGCGAGAAAATTAAGGAGAAAATTGATACATGCGTATCAAAAAAACCAAACGCTTGGAAGAGCGCAAGGCCAAAATTGCTCCAGCCGAATGGCAGCAATTTATCGAGATCTAATCTCGCAAAAATAAGCCCCTTTTTAAGGGGCTTATTTTATTCAGCAGTTTTTGCTTCAACTATATCAAGAAGGAGGTTAGAAAATTCTTCACCAGTTAAGTTATGATCCCATTCAATCGTTTTGCCATTTATCACAATCTTACCACCTTTAGTATTGCCCCAATCGATAAACTGTCCGTCAATAAAGAAAGCTGGGGTGCCAGGAACGTTAATGTATTTACCAATCCTCATATCAAAACTAATCTTCTTTGAAATCGCCTCGGAACCCAAATCTTGATTGAACTTAGTAAGGTCACCTTTTTTATTAGTGACTTCTTCAAAATACTTATTAAATAACTCAGCCCGTTCTGATGCAGAGGCATATTCCCAATCAGCTTGCGTTGAGAATAGTTTGTCGGCATATGCCTTAAAGTAGCCTTGAAGTCCAGCAGCCTCCGCCGCAGAAGCTGCGGCAGTTGCATTTTGATGGTAGCTAAGTAGATAATTACGATAAACCACGGCCAATTTACCATCCGCTTTTTCAATCGTAGAATTAACGCGCGGATTAATCGAAGCGCAACCTGGGCACTGATAATCCGCATACTCAAAAATCACCACCGGCGCATCCTTGTCACCCTTTACATGATCAGCAATATTACCATTTTCATCCATCGGTTCAAGTATGGTCATGCCATATTCTTTATATTTGTCTACTTTTGAACCTTGATTATTGTTTAAAACTACAGTGAGACCAATAAGAGCAACCGCAATGAGGCCGACAACGACTGCAGCAATAGAAAATCCTTTTTTAGCTTTCATATAACTCCTTTTTTAAGATTATAACATAGTTTGAATTATCGATTGGCAATTTAAAAAACTTATGCTAAAATTAAGTTAATTATGGATGAGGCAAAAACTAAACGTAAAAAAATAATTATTGGTGCCATCAGTATGCTATGTGTAATCGTGGTTGGGGTTGGGATAGCTATTGGTATCGGTATTATTGCAGGGCAAAAAAATAATCAACCAGAAACGGAAGTTGACGATACCCCAGTCGAGGAAGTAATCAAAGAATCCGAAATGTCTGGTAAAGAAAGACTGTACTATTATTATGCCGATGAACGAGATAGAGTTGCAGCTGAAGCCGAGAAACTATTCAGTGAAGATTCAGTAAACGTAAAGAAGATCGAGGAACTCTATCTTGATGGTATTAATGAGTGTATGTCTTATGAAGCCTTCTTGTTAGCCGATGGCTATTTAAACGACGGGGTAGATATGTTTATGGACCACGGCATGGAAAAAGAAGCTCTGGAATTTTTCACATCAGTAAGCATAGAACAAATACCAGAAGTAGATAGATGTATAGACTATTTGAATATTCTTGCTATAGCGGAAAGATTAGGAGAATCAGAAATTGCCGCAAAATATAAAAACATCGTAAATAACGTAACCGACGGATTAGGTGGAATCTGCGGTAGTTCAAGTGATATTACCACGGAAAACATAAGGTATAGGAGTGAGTAGATGAAAAAAGTAAAGCTTTTTTGTCTGGTAGTATGTGCCTTGGCAATTCTGGGCAATGTGTTGGTCGGCCATAGCGTGAGCGCATCACCAAGTGCTACACCAATAATATGTGGGACAATTGGAGAAAACGGAAAGGTATACCGTTCCAATAGCGGACTAGATGGCTATTACTATGATGATTTAGGTGAAGTTGACAAAACCAAAATTGGTGCAAGATACTATGATCCTAAAGATCCAGATTGGTTATTTGAAGTATTTTTTCAGAAAAAAGTAGATGGTAAATGTACTAAAGAAACTGCCGAAGTAATACCAATTAAAGTTTATAGGAATTATTCCTTCAAATGCATCTCTCGTGGAAAGCATACTTTGATCAATAAAAAGTTTACCGCCTCAAATGGCATATGGACATATCTTCGGCATGAAGGAGGCTTTGACTATTATAGGTTAACCCTTCCGCCAGATGATAAAGAATACCAGGCAATTCAAGGTGAAGTCAAATTAAAAAGGTATGTATTATCTGCCACGCCAGTAGATGAAAGTGGTACAGTGATTGGTAGTAGCACTGAATCCGAATCGATGGGTTATGGTGATGCTGCTGGCGCATCGGCGTCTAGAGCTGTCGTAACAAGACCAGTCCCAACTGACGCTGATAACTATACCTTTCTAGGATGGAGTGAATCCAAGAGTTCTAGCGGAGTTTTGACACCAGAGAATCAATATCGTGGAAATGGAAATTTCAACTCATGTGCCAGTAGTAGCTCAACTGGCTATTCTACTTGTTGGGATAAAGAAAAATTTGCCTCGCGTTTCACTTGCGGCAACGATAGCTGTGCAGACAAAACAGTCTATGCCGTTTATAAATATGACAGATATAAACTCACAGCTGAACCGATAGATGCCACTACTGGTAATATAATTAGTAGCAGTAGCATCGCGAGCACGACATCGTCTAGCGTAGCAGCCAATAGCTCAGCCACCGTAAGAAAACCAGATGGTGGCGACAGCTGGCAGTTTATTGGTTGGCACACGAATAAGGGCATAAAGAAGTATGATGGTGATGGCCTAGACAGAAGCGTCACAAATTATTCAAAAACAATTAGCGGCGATGAGACCGTGTATGCCTACTTTGTTAGAAAATGGAATTTGTCTAAGAATCAAGGCCAAGGTACCACTATTACAGTAACAAGAAACGAATCATTATACGGTGGTGCTAGCGTGGGTTCAAATAATCTCGCAAATGGGACTATACTTTATCAAGGCGACAAAATTACCGCATCCTTTAGCACAAATGCCGGGTATTCTTGGGGCTCAAATAGTTTTAAGGGCAATGGTATAAACCAAACTAAGACTGAAAACAATACTGTATCCAATCACATTGTTAAGGAAAACGTTTTAGTCGAATCCACAGCCAAAGTGGATAAATACAGGTTGACCGGTACAGCAATCGATGTTGACTCTAAACTATCAATTTCTCGTATCATCCCTGACGTAGTATCTAGCGAGGTGACTTACAACCAAAATGCCGAAGTGACTAGAATAGTGTCTAATGAATATGACTTTATTGGCTGGCACAAAAATCCTGGTCTAGGAAGAAGTCTTATTACAAATAAAGAAGCAACCTATTCCGAAAAGCTTACTTCCAACGCAACTGTCTATGCTTATTATGCAAAAAAATGGAAGCTAACCATTGATGCTGGTACTGGCACCAGTATTACGGTTAAACGCGTAGTAAATGGTGGATTTGAAAACCTTACTAGTGGTGCTACGCTTTATGAAGGTGATCAATTGATGGTGTCAATGTGTATAAGTAACGGGTATTCTTGGAATGAGAATGAACATAAGGTCTACTATAAAAATACTGATGGTACCAGCCTTTCTAAAAGTGGTTCACAAAGCGAAGCAAATCCAAATTGTTATGTATTGAAGAACAACCATACTGTCCATTCAGACGTCAAAGTGAAAACTCGTGCCAACGAGAACGGCTTTGAGGGTAAATCTGACGTAGGTTCTAGCACTACCGACTGGTCCAAAACTAACAAAACGGTATATTACCAGATAGACAATTGTAGCCCAACCAATGGTTGTAAAGTAACCTTCAAGCATTATCTAAGAAGAAGTAGCGGTGAAGGGGAAGTATCTTACAGTATTAATCGTACTTCCAACTATTCTAAGAATGGCGTGAGTAGCACGACCCTAGTTGATAATGCTGTCGAAAGCTTTGGCAGCGAAAACTCAGCGCTTGTTTATACGGATGGGAATCTAGTTCTGTACCCAGGTCAAAAAGTCTGCGAAACCTTAACCTTTAAACCAAGTGCTCTGAGAAGCGACACGGCCGAATTAAAAACTTGCGCCCTAGCTCTTGGCAAGGCACAGCCAGAAGGTGATGGTGCATTTATTAATATTAAAGTAAAAAATGCTACCGGGAACAATGCTTATAAAACATACCAAAAGTATGTTTACGCCAAACCAGGTGATGAATTAACTTATCTGGCTACATATCATCCGGTTTTGCAATATGCTTACTATCTATACCCGGAGCAATTCCAAATTGACGGTGGCGCGATTAAAACAGGCGATAATAAAACCTTAGGTAGCGCCTTCAATACTGAAGCAAATAAAAATGGTATCAAGAATTGGAACAACGCCTTTACTGTAAATGGTGATGACTTCAAGTACGCGTTCACTAAGACCTACACAAATTATGCATTAGGTAGCACTTCCGAAAAATCCGAAACCAACCCGCATTTAGTAGATGTCCATTCTGCTGAAGTAGGCAAAGAATTAAAAGAAGTCGCGATTACTAATAACAAAGAAGAAGGTAAGACCACACCAAGCCAGATTATTTTCACGCGAAGAGGTGATGAAATTTTGAGTAATGTTATTACGACTAGCATTTCTAGCAACGCTATAGCGGCAGTTCCATATAACTTCAACACGAGCGCGGAAGTTACTTCGGAAAACGAAGTATTAATTGCCGGCGGGAGTACAAATATTAATTACAAGATTGATATTCTTCCAAAAGAAAACAAGCTCACCACTAATGGCGGAGCTGACGATGCCTATTCAACAATCATTAGAAATGCCAAATCTAAAGTGATTGTTTATACCACCACAGACGGTCCAAAAAATGGCACCGCCGAATGGGGTAGTAGTGACCTATGTGCATACTTTAGACATGATAGTTGTCGTTACGAGGATGAAAGACAATATGAAAGCCTGGAAAAAGGGCTAGAACAAGAGTTTAAGCTGGATGCTCCAGATGTAACTGCCGGCTACAAGATTTGTATCGCCATAGCCTTCTACCCGGCCTCTTCTGGCGCAGACAATAATCTTAGTGCTGCCGGTAGTGGCAAATGGCGCATTTCAAATTCTAAATGCTTTACCGTCGGCAAGAATCCAACCTTCCAAGTTTGGGGTGGCAGTTTCTACTCAAACATTAAAGTATCTACTTCTACAACCATCAAACGAAGACTAGCCAACGTTTCTGGAGAGTTAAATAATCCAATTATCTTCTCCTCATGGGCAGAGCTCAGCGTAGTTTCAAATGATGAAGTGAAAGGTCTCACTTCTGGTGCCGCTACTGGTCTAGCCAACAACCAAGCAGGTGGTGGTAGTCAAGAAACTGGTAGATATGGCAGTTATTGTAAATATCGTGTTCCACTCAGCCTCGCAAACTTTGCTCGAACTCCACTTCTAAAACTCTGTACTGGCAGTAGTAGCGACGGTGCCTCTGGTTATTCTGGCATTACTATCAAGACCAACAAAGAAACCTTCACCGATCCATTACCAGAAGAAGTTAGTGAAACTATCAATTACTCCGCTGGTGAATCCGTGAGATTATATGTTTCACCTGAAGGTGTTGATACTATTAGACATATTGGTAGCGGTAGCCTTGTTATCAATACTTCTACTATCGCTGCCGGCAAAACACATATTGTGAAGGCAAGCGGCAATGTTACGATTAATGGTAATATTGAATATGCCAATTACGGCAACCTGTCGTACTCTACACTTACTCAAATTCCAAAACTAATCGTGTATGCTAGTGGCGACATTAACATCAATTGTGAAGTGAATAGAATTGATGCTGTTTTGATTGCTAATGGCACTGTAAACTCTTGTTCCAACTCTACTGATATTAATAGCAGAGCAAATTCCAATCAATTAATCATTAATGGTGCAATCCTTACTGGCGGTCTAGTGTTTAACCGCACCTTTGGCGCCAGCACCGGTACTCATTCCAAGATTCCAGCTGAAATTGTGAACTTTGATACTTCGCTCCTACTTTGGGGTAGAGGTAAAGTTGACACTGATGATAGTAGAATTCATCAAGTCTATCTCCACGAACTCGCGCCAAGATATTAGTATGATATAATAAAAATATGTGGCAATCTTTACTACAAAAGTTGGTAAAGTTTCTAGATCCGAAACTGGATAAGTATCGGGTGAAAAAAGGCGAAGTAAAATATTCTCCAAAAACGCTAGAGGATTTTATTGGCGTCATTCAGCGCACGCCAAAATCCGTTTTAAGTCAAAAAGAAAGGGAACGTCTAGCGGCGGTAATGAGTTTTGAGAGCCGTAAAGTCGGTGATTTGATGGTGCCAAAAGACAAAATGGTTTTTGTCAAAGACAAAGATGTTCTAGGTCCATTAGTGCTAGATAAACTATATAAATCTGGTTTTACTAACTTCCCAGTAGTAAATATCAAAGGGAAGGTCAAAGGTATTATTCACACCGAAGCATTAAACGCCCTAGAAATCAAAAAAACCGATTTAGCAGAAAAGTATCTAGATAAAAAAGTCTTTTATTTAAACACCGAAGATTCCCTAGATTCCGCAGTAAGAGAAATCGAACGAACGAATAGCTATTACTTTCTAGTTTTAGACGAAAACAAAGACTTAGCAGGTTTTTTCACCATTCAGATGTTGCTAGACTATCTGATTGGTTAAAAATGTGGTATAATATCATCTATGAGAATTTTAAGCGATAAATTAAGTGAATTTTTGGGCAAAGAAGTAATGGTGGAAGGCTGGGTAAACTCTCGGCGCGATCACGGCGGATTGATTTTTATTGATCTTCGTGACCATGCAGGAATAATCCAGTTAGTCGTAACGCCAGAAACGGAAGATTCATTCAGGCTTGCCGAGTCAGTTAGAGACGAATTTGTCCTCCGAGCAACCGGCAAAATGCGTGAAAGAGCACCAGAACTTATTAATCCAAATATTCCAACTGGCAAAATTGAATTAGTAGTTTCAAAACTAGAGCTTCTCAATCGTTCAGAGCCTCTGCCGGTGAACACACACGATGATGGTCCGGAATCCTCCGAGGAGCTTAGACTTAAATATCGCTTTCTTGATCTTCGTCGTCCAAAAATGCAGAAGAGGCTGAAACGCCGTTCAGAGTTCTATCGCTTTATTAGAAATTATATGTATGACCATGGCTTTACGGAAATCACCACACCAATTTTGGCCAACTCTGCGCCAGAAGGGGCTAGAGATTTTCTAGTGCCATCGCGGCTTCACCCAGGCAAATTTTATGCTTTGCCACAAGCTCCGCAACAATTCAAAC